>JYMV01022298.1_pt1 | contig 205296 bp, 221 predicted proteins | sample 338911 | NCBI WGS metagenome assembly JYMV01 (sample SAMN03354496, study PRJNA234377) | hydrothermal vent metagenome | biome: Deep sea; feature: Hydrothermal plumes at the Eastern Lau Spreading Center, Western Pacific Ocean; material: Seawater | place: Tonga | collected 2009 | depth 2000 m m
CGAGTTGAGCTGTCTGGACGTGATGTGAAGTCATACCATGTAGTATTTCCAGTGTTTTTATATCGTACTGCAGCAGCGACTGTTTCGCCGGGTTTGCCGGACAGATTTAAACTACTACCACCGAAGGACGCGGAATATTTTTTTTCTAGAATGTTAATATTAAATTCAAATGGATCCGATATATTCATGCGGTTATCGAGTCTAGCGGCTAAGATTTCTGTGAAAGCACCAGGTTCAAAGTCCTCGGGTATTGATATTCTAACTACAAATCGCCCTATTTCGTTTGTTTCAATAGTGTTTTGATCTTCAGAGAGTGTAACCCCGTCACTCTCATAAACTGAATGCAATACTGAAGTTGCCTTTGTTTTTGACTCATAGCTACCTGAGACAGTACTATTCCTCCCAAGTGGGCTAGTGACAATCCTTACCTCGTCGCTGCCATTAGTTCCAGCTTCGTGTAAAGTGAATGCACCTGTATTTTTAAGCCTGACTGCAAAAGCCCTTTCTCCTCCCTCAACTATATCTACGGTCGGAGTAATGTTTACTTCAGTCAGTGAATAGTCATCAAGTCTAGTTCCGCCAAACCACTCATTGAAAGTAAACCAAAAATTTCTGTTCCCATAGGCTCCACACGAAGCGGTCCCAGGGTAGTTGTTTAAGGCTGCTTGGTTTGGCTGGTAAGGAGTGTAATTATATAGAGCCGCTGTGACTGCTGTTTGAATGTTTACAGTCGAGCCGCCACAGGACGCGCTAGGGTTGTACTGGATGTAGCGATTACCAACTGCAAAATTGTAATTGTCCGGGTAGGTTAGGTAGCGTCTAAATTGCCAAGCAGCTTTATTTATTTGATTCGCAAAGCCATAGTGGCTCTCGTCGCAGTTAGCGGAGTTATTAGGGCCAGAGTCCGGACACGCGTACCCCATGGCACGGTCGAACTGGCGCTCAAACGGCCATGCATCTGTGACCAAGGAACTTTCTTTTTGCAAGGTTACTAGTAGCACCTGTGGATTTATGTCATGGTCTTGTGCAGCTTGCCAAATAATCTCTGCAGCTGTTTTGCCGCCAGAAACTGAACCGCCACCGTAATTATTTACTTGTGTCGTTGGATTTTCGACATAATCTTTTAGGCAGGTGAACGGTGTAGGGTTGCCTTTATACTGACCATATTCCCAGCGTTCTTGTTTTCCGTCGCCATCATAATCGGGTGCATACCAAGGTGATGTTCCAGTTCCGTTAACATCACAATTTGGCATTTTTGCGTCTAAGAAAGCTTGGATTTCATTTACGTTCATGGCGGTTTTGTCGGTAAAAACTGCGTCGTCAATTATGCGCCCTGCCTCAAAGTCACTGGGGTCTACAGCATTTACTTGCCCGTAAAATACAAGCGAAGTTAATGTTATGACTAGTGTGTAGAGTATCGGTTTAAACATTACTGAACCTCGAACTCGAGTGAATTAGATCTGCTTTCTGAAGTGTTTGTTTTGTAAGTAATCTCTGCGCTATAGATTCCGTTACTTATTTGCGGCTGTTCAAAATCAAAACGACAGTCATATTTATTAACGTTGAATATTGGGTCGGCGGTGTATTGGCTGGTTTGTGATGCGTTGCTTATTTCTAAAATACACTGGCCATTTTTTGTTGTCTGGGCAAATGCCGAGGCAACGATTTTGTTTCCTCGGTCTTCTATGAACGTAAGTACTACGTTAATATCGTCCTTTGCTTCTGACGGTTCGTTAGTAGTTTGGTTAGTTTTTTCATCTGTATTCGATTCTGAATCTGAATTTTCGATCAACTCTTGCTTAAGTCGGTCTGCTTGCTCTTGGTCTTCGTCGGTTGCCGGAGAGTAATCGATGGTTTGATCAGTTTGAGTAACCTCAGATTCGTTTTTATTATCAGTTCGCGCAGAATAGTAGAGGTATGTGGTGGTGAGTAAAACAGCCAAAATTGCACTGGTCAAAATTAGTTTAGTTTTCATTAGTAGATTAGTCCGCTTAAGATAATATTTTTTATTTTTGATTTCGTGCTTTAATTTAAGCATAATTTCAATACAATTTCCAGATTTAATTACACAAAAAGGATAGAATGATCAGTCAAAAAATAATCGTAGAAAAAACAATAAGCTGGCGAATAGTAGCCAGCTTAACGACTTTTACTATTGCTTGGATTGTAACTGGCGAACTTAGTACCGGCTTAACGGTTGGTGGAATAGAGTTTTTTGCCAAAATGATTTTATATTACTTTCACGAATTAGCGTGGGAGAAGATAAAGAGTAGATAGATAGATGGATAGGCAGAAGATAGATAGATGGAAGAAGGAAGAAGGTAAATTTATTGGTGTTTTTTGACGATGTCGAGAATGCGAGACTGGAACAGTTCAGATGAGAATTTACGAGACTGTTTACGAATGTCGGCAGGTTTGTAGTTTTTTGTGTCAAAATTACGCATAACAGCTGCTAAGGAGTCTGGTGTTTGCTTGTCAAAGAACTTTCCAGTTATGGCGTTGATGTAGTCCAGCGCACCACCACCTTTGTAGGCAATAACTGGTGTGCCGGTAGCCATGGCCTCTACAGGGACGATGCCAAAGTCATCAAGCCCTGGAAACAGCAAGGCTTCGGCGCCGCTCATACGGTCGACAACCTCGTCGTCAGACGCGTCCGTAATAAATTTTACTGTTGGCCCAGCGATTGCACGGAGTTGTTGGTGCATCGGTCCACGCCCAACAACTAACAAGCTTTTGTTAGTTTTGTTAGCAGCCGTAATAGCCAGATCAAAGCGTTTGTAATGAACCTGTCGCCCCACAACTACAAAGCCACTGCGCTTGGCAGTGCTTAAATTAAATCGTTCGATGTCTATGGGCGGAAACACTACTTCGGACGGACGGTCGTAGTACTTTTTTATTTCTCTGGCAATGTGCGTAGAATTCGCCAACATAATGTCGGGGTTTTGGGCGGCAAGGTAATCCCAACGGCGACTGCCTTTAATTGTTGTACGTAAGTAGGCTTTTGCAAAGGGATCAATAAAGCCAATAGCCCGACGCTTTAAATATTCCTCGTAGCGAGACCAGTAATAGTGAGTTGGAGCGTGACAATAGCAAATGTGGAGTGCGTCTGGTCGAGTTTTTACAGCTTTAGCCTCTGCACCTGAGGAAGAAATAACTACATCGTAGTCGGTTAAATCTAGACCTCCAAAAGCTCGGCGGCGCAACAACGGAAACAATTGATGTTTAGACTTTGCCCCAGGAATGCTTTGCAGGAATGTGGTGCGGACATCGGCAGTTTCAAATTTACTGCCTGGTTTGTGGTCGTAGGTAGAGGTGTAGATTGGTGCGTCGGGAAATATTTTATGCAACTCCAACACCACTCGCTCGGCACCACTCGCAGAAGAACTTATCCAGTCTTGGACGATCGCTACTTTCATGAGTCAACCTCATGAAAGAGGATAGATGAAAGATGGCAGATGGAAGATGGAGTGTCGGATAGCTGGAATCTAAACGATAGCAGATAGAGGGGAAACGATGCGTCATAAAAAAAGCTAGATAAGGTCATTTTAGTGGTCTCATAAATACATTCATTTGTTTCTGCAACACTAATATAGTATCAAGAAGATCTGTAACTGACTCTTCGTTTATGAAGTTGAGTTTTTTCGCTAAGTACACAAAATTCTTGGTCTCCAGGAGCGATCCATAGGCAACGACATAAAAATGCAACTTATCTTTGTTTGTTTTTCGGCCAAAACCCTCGGCTATGTTGGCAGAAATTGAAGCGGAACTACGACGAATCTGATTAGTTATTCCGTAGATTTCTGATGATGGAAACGTTTGTGTAACTTTATAAACTGAAACTGCTAAATCTTGGGCGTTTTGCCATATATTCAGGTCTTCAAAGTTCTTTATATCTGCCAAATCTATATTCTTTCTTCCTTATTCTTTCTTCCATCCATTGATGTCAGACAGCATCTTCCCGCTTGAGAACGACCCATATTGTTTTAAATAAAATCTTAATATCCAGCCATAAGCTCCAGTTTTGTACGTAGAACAAATCAAGCTTTACCCGTTCTTCCACTGGAATAAAGGTGCGGCCAGAGACTTGTGCTAAGCCAGTAATGCCGGTTTTAACACTTAAAATTAGTGGTGTTTTGTCACGGAAAGACTGCTCTGCGTCTGCTCGGCTGATTGTACGTGGACCCACCAAACTAATGTCGCCCTTTATAACGTTGAATAGCTGAGGAAGCTCATCGATGCTCCATCCGCGAATAAAGCGGCCAATGCTGCCGACTCGCGGGTCGTTAGGTAGCTGGCCGCGGTTTTTGACGAATTCTTCGTACAGATCCATGCGCCCAAGTTCCTCGAACGTTTCTTTGTTGTCGCGGCCGTTATATTTAGCCAAAAAACTACGAAACTTATAGACGTTGTATTCACGCCCTCCGCGGGTAACCCGTTTTTGCTTGAAAATGATCGGGCCATTGTCGAACACTGCCAAGGCTAGAGCAGTTGCAAGCATTATCGGCGCCGTAAGCACAATAAGCACAATAGCCAGAGCGGTATCAAACCCGCGCTTTACGATCCGCCCCCAGCCCAACAGCGGCGTTGGATGTACGGCAATGACCGGAAAGTAATGAAAAAGCTCAACATCAACAGCGCCACTATAAAAGTCAGCTTCGGCTAACATAAGTTTGTACTCGACGTGGTTATTTAGCGCTGCTTGTTGTATGGCGTGATTTTTATGCTCAGACTCATACAACTGAGTTTGGATAACAGTAGTAATATTAAGTGTTTCAATGGCTTCCAGCGCGTCGGTGAGTGAAGAGAAGTGCCGGCCACTATAACCCTGCGGTACATTAGTTTTTTGACCAACGATGGCTTTTATATCAACTCCAGATGTTTCTGCATGGCCAAGCAATTTGGCGAGGTCTTTGGTGGCTGGAGCATTACCGATTAACATCACTCGGTCCAGTCCACGGCCGTGCCGGTAACCCCATTTTTTTATTTGCCAGACAATTTGGCGCTCGAGTACAAGCAACCCAGCACCGAGCACGAATCCATATACGGCAACTAGCCGAGCTGGGAAGATTGGCGTGTCAGATACAAAATCGTAACCAATAATAAATAAAATTCCCAAGAATGAACCCAGCAGCAAACGCCAAGCTTCGCTGAAGCGATTACTGTAAATTTTTGAGTTATACAAGCCGAGGCTGGCAAAAATTAACACCCAAAATGGCAGAAGTAATAAAAAGATACGCAAGTACTCAACAGAGGTAATTTGTTCTACTAATGGACGAGAATCCAAACTCACCCGGGCAATATAAGCCACCACAAAAGCAGCAATGATAGTTAAAAAATCCGACAGTATAAGTAAAAGTGCGTAGCGGGTTTTAGAGTTTGTCATGCTGTAATTCTATCAAGACGGCGAAGAATATGACATAATTGCCAATTTTTTGAAGCTTTACTGCGGTAAACTAAAAGTAAATGAAGAATATATTTGCTCGATTTAGCACCCAAACGATACTTGCTGTATTGGTGGCCACTGCAGTAATTGCTCCAGTTTCGCAGTTTATTGACACTCAGATTGGCGGCAAAGAGATAATTCGGGCCACTAAAGACGTTTTTGTTTACGCGTTGTTTGTAGGTGTCCTTGTAGCTGCTTATAAGAATCACTCAAGACGACTACAGGAACTACTAAAACTTCCAGTCAACTTATTGTCTATTGGTTTTGTTGGTTTAAACATCTTTTATTTTTTATTTTTAAGTGACAGTACAATGGCCGCACGCTCAGCTGGTTTACTGTTTAATACCCGCTTTTTGGTGTGGTTTTGGCTACTGCAATTAGTAGTTTTATATATCGACCCAGACCTGCGAAAAAAATTCAGAAATGTTTTCCAAAACATTGGCGTGGGGCTGATTATTTTCACTTTAGTGCAGGTGGTAGTGTTGCCGCCCGACTTTTTTAGCTTTTTAGGCTATGAATATAGCTCTGGCTTGAGCTATCAAACCGTGGATAATGACCCGAGCTTGCCACGCTATAGTGCCACTACAAGAGGCCCGAATGAACTTGGCGCCTTTTTAGTTATTTTTCTTACCCTGACGATAGCGAACTATTTCGCCAAAGATTCTTTTACTAAAAAGAAGATGTGGATACTAATTGCGGGGCTTATTAGTATGTATTTTACATATTCACGCAGCGCTGCACTTGGACTGGCGCTAGCGTGTGGGCTACTGGCGCTTAAGCTACTGAGTAAAAAGCAGTTGTTTATTGCTTTGGCGGTAGGTGCAGTGTTGAGCGTGGGACTATTAATGGCAAGTGGGCAGTCGCAGACTGTGCAGCGGATTATTTTTCATGACGAGAACGATAGTCAAGAAATCGATTCCAACCAAATTCGGCTACAAAAATTAAACGAATCAGTACAAGAAATTAAATATCAACCACTTGGGTACGGTTTAGGATCGGCAGGACCAGCTAGTTTTTATGACGAGCCATCGGTTTCTGACAACTACTACATTCAAATAACTAAAGAACTTGGCGTTGCCGGCTTTCTGCTGTTTGTAGCTGTGGTAGTTGTTGCTCTGCGTTCAGTGGCAGCGAATAACTATCAGCTATTTGCTGCTGGTGTTGGTTTGAGCTTTGTTGCGTTGCTTAGCCACGTGTGGGTGGACGACCTCGTTTCGTACGCCTGGTGGGGATTATGCGCACTTGCAATTGCCAAGAGCCAAGCAAACTTGTTACCATCAAGCTCATGATTACAGTAATTGTCGCTGGAGGGCAGGGCACTCGGCTTTGGCCACTCTCCACATCTAAAAAGCCAAAACACCTTATGTCACTATCGGGCGAAGAGTCGCTTTTGCAGGACTCGTATGCGCGCGCAAAATTATGTTCGGACGAAGTGTATGTAGTCACTGATGGAACCCATTCGCTGCTCGTACAGCAACAATTACCAGATCTTGATCCGTCGCGGATAATTATCGAAGCCGGTCGACGCGGAACGGCGTCGTGTATTACATTAGCGCTAGCTGAAATTTCTAAAAATCATGACCAAAACACACCTATTGGCTTTATTCATGCCGATCATCACATTCAAAATAAAGAGGGTTTTGCAGAAGCGGTTCAGTTTGCTGCTAAATGTTCGATCGAATATGACGCGATCGCTTTGATTGGAATTGTTCCAGACTACGCAGCAACCGGCTTTGGCTACATTAAAGTTGGTAAGCGCTTAGACGGAGCTTTTGAAGTTGATATGTTTAAAGAAAAACCAGATGTAAAAACTGCAGAAGAATACTTTGAAAGTGGCAAATATTTGTGGAATCTTGGTTTGTTTGCGGCTCCAATAAGAATTTTCAAACGAGAACTCGAAAAACACTCTAGTGATTTAGCCAAGGCACTGACCGATCTTGCTAAGCTGGAGGGCGATGAACAAAAAGACTACTATTTAAGCCTTGAAAATCAGCCAATCGAACCAGCTTTGATTGAAAAAAGTAAAAACGTAGTGGTGCCGGGCACTTTTGACTGGATGGATATTGGTTCTTATAAGGACTTGCATGAAGCCATGCCAAAAAGTGATGAATTCGAAAACGCCGTCCGCGGAAACGCCGAAATAATTGACTCCCGAAATTGCATGATTGTGAGTCACGACAAACCAGTAGCGATAATTGGTCTTGATGACATTGCAGTTATTGATACTCCAGACGGACTCTTGGTGTGCCATAAAAGTCATTCCCAAAAAGTAAAGCAAGCTGCCAAAAAAATACAATCTGCTTAGAAGATAGAAGATAGAAGATAGAAGATAGAAGATAGAAGATAGAATTTGGTAGTTTTAGGGCTGGTAAGATAACTACGGGCAACTGGGGAGTGGCGCTATAATAAAGCATTGAATATTAATGTCGCTACACCATTGCTGCAAAATTATTTTAAAATAGTTAAAAAATAGATTTAAAATAATTTTTTTGTGATGGTGACTTGTTGGATGAAAAAGACATAGGCTTTGTGATTGTCTTGAAGCTGAGAGTTTGCGGCTTAATTTCTACCGTGCTTTTGCCGTATACTATTAAGCATGACCAAGATTACAAAAAAGCAGAAACAGGTCTTAGATTTTATAATTAATTTTTTGGACGAACATGGCTATAGCCCCAGTTACCGCGAAATAAAAGACGGACTTAATTACAATTCTGTTGCCACTGTAGCTAAACACATCGATAACCTCTACATTGCTGGGTTAATTCGAAAAAAAGAAAATGAAGCCCGCACTATTGAGGTGGTTGGGCGCAGTTTTGACCATTTAAAAACTCGCCGACCCGCCACAGAAGCTGAAGAAAAATGGCTGGTTGGTGAAGTCGAGCGTCAATTTAGTATTTATGAATCTGGCGAGGTGCAAGAGCAAACCAAATTGGACGAATTGTATGTACTTGTCGGAGCATTGAAGATTTTAGGCCTGCAGGGTCCATTTACTGTGTATGCGGGCAGATTACGAGCCATTCAAAACGGAGTAAATAATGCAGAAAGTAACTAAAGCAGTTATCCCGGCAGCTGGCTTAGGCACGCGGTTTTTGCCGCAAACAAAAGCCATGCCAAAAGAGATGCTGCCAATTATTGATAAACCAGTTATTCAAATTGTGGTTGAAGAGTTAGTGGCAGTTGGCGTAACGGATATCATTATTGTTACCGGTGCACAAAAACGAGCAATTGAAGACCATTTTGATAGGTCGGTTGAGCTAGAACAGGCGCTGATTGAAAAAGGTAAGCAAGAATTTGCAGATGAAATTAAACGAATTGGTGATTTGGCTAACTTTATTTATGTTCGGCAAAAGGGTGAGCCAAAAGGAAACGCGCGGCCAGTATTGAACGCTGCTCATTTAATTGGCGATGAACCTTTTTTTGTATTGTTTCCAGATGACTTTTTTAAGACGACTAATGTTAGCCGAGCGCAGCAGCTGCTTGACGCTTACGGCGCAACTGGCGGGTCGGTAATTTCGTTGATCGAAATCGCCATGGAAGACACTTCAAAATACGGTGTAGCAGAACTAGGGCAAGAGTTATCTGACGACTTTTATCAGATTAAAAGTTTGGTAGAAAAACCCGGTCCAGACAAAGCTCCGTCGCATTTTGGTTCTGTTGCTGGCTATTTACTTACTCCAGACTTATTACCAATTTTAGAACAAGAAAAAGTTGGCCATGGTGGCGAGATAGTTCTAGCCGACGCAATTAACGAACTCGCTCAAAAGTCCAAGGTGTACGGCAAGGTTATTGACGGAATTTATCACGATTCTGGTAACAAACTTAGTTATCTTAAAGCCATAATCGACCTCGGTCTCGACAACCCAGATTTTGGCCATGACTTGCGAAAGTATTTGCAGACACGTTTATAGTTGCTTCAAGGGGTGACTAGTCGTTATACTAGCCGTTAGTCTTTCCTTAGGGAAAAGAGCAGGGCTGGTCTGCATTCATGCAGATAAAAATTGCGTTTTTTAAAGCCCGATGAGAAAAACCGTAGGTTTGCCTCATTAGCGCAAGCATAAATCCCGGGTAGCTCAATGGTGGAGCAGGAAGCTGTTAACTTCAAGGTTGCCGGTTCAAGTCCGGCCCCGGGAGCCAAACTAAAATAACGTCCATTTTGGGCGTTATTTTAGTTTTAGCACTCTTGGAGTGCAAACTTGAACCGGTGTTGGCGGTGAAGCATGCTGGGAGTATGTTGCAAGGAAACTTTCTACATCGAACTTGTTGGATTGAACGAAATTACGGGGTGAGAACCGCCATTGACAGTTTGCAAGAGAATAAACAGACGAAAACTTTGATTTCGATCTAGTTTTTCTGGGCTTGCAGAATGTGAGGCAGAATGTGAGGCAGAATGTGACCGAGTTTGGCCCGAGATCATTTTTTAATAAATGAAGGGTTCAGCAAGCATCAAATTTTGATTACAAAGCATAGTTTTGCCAGCACGATGCCAACAACCTTAACTTTTCTAAGAGCTATGTCAAATCAGACTACTAGCTTTAGTTTTAAGAAACTGGTTTTTTGTTGAATTTCTAATTATTAACTTAAAAATTTGTTATCCACAAATATGTGAGAAAACTATATACCTCTATACGGTTTGCTGCGCTGCTAGGTCCGACAATATAAATATTAAATAACGGAGGCCGTAATGAGATTCTTGGCTTGGATATTGTTTGGGGCTTTGGCTGGTTGGATAGCATCTAAGATAATGAACACCGACGCGCAACAAGGAGCTCTTGCTAATATTGTGGTTGGTATTGTCGGTGCTATGATTGGTGGTTTTTTAGTGAGTGCTATTGGCGGGGATGACGCTGACGGTTTTGATTTATATAGCTTGTTTGTAGCTGTAACTGGGTCGGTGATATTTATTGGGATACTAAAAGCGGTACGAAAATAATGGCAGACTACCGCACAAAAGAAATCAAAGAAGCGAGAACGGGTGTTGATAGCAGTGGCTCGGTTGTAGAAGAGAGAATTCGTTCAGTAGAAACTGAAATTGGGTCTAAGGCAAGGGTCGTTAATGTTATTTGGTATATCTACGGGCTTATTGCGGTACTTCTTGGTCTGCGAATGGTGTTGAAGCTTTTTGGAGCAAATAGCGGCAATGCCTTCGTTGAGTTTATATATTCCACTAGTGGCGTCTTGAGCGCGCCGTTTGATAGCATATTTGGAGTCACCCAATCCGAAGCTGGTAGTAACCAGGCAGTGTTTGAGCCAAGTATTTTAGTAGCAATAGCGGTTTATGGTCTCATTGCTTGGGGCATAGCTAAACTAGTGGTTTTAAACGAAAAAGAGTACTAAACAAAGTGAAACTAACTGTAATCAGGTAGCCCAACTGAAGGCTGCCTAGTAGTTGCTATTTCTTTCATATTTGATGGTAATATACTGTTATGGCGGGGCTTAGAAAAGCAGATAAGCAGAATTTACGCAGATTGAACATATTTGCTGGGTTGCTTCATAGCACCTTAGCTGTTCTTGTTTTAGTCGCCTCAAACTCATTTTCGCTACCTGTTACTGCCACCTACTTAGCTGGGCCGCCGGGGTCAAGCTTTACTGATCCTGTCACCCTGTTTAATCTGCAAATTGGACCAGCTGTTGCCTTGTTTTTGGGCTTGTCGGCATTGTTCCACTTTTTAGTAGCATCGAATAAGTTTTTTAGTAGTTACATTGCAGGACTAAAAAATAATATTAATGTTTTTCGGTGGGTAGAATATTCATTCAGCTCAACACTCATGATTATTTTAATAGCACTTATTACAGGTATTAGTAGCTACGCGGCACTGATAGCCATCGCCGGGGTGAATGTAGCAATGATTTTATTTGGCTGGCTGCAAGAGAAGTATGAAAAACCAGGTAACGGCAACTGGTTGCCGTTTGTGTTTGGGAGTATAGCTGGAATTATTCCGTGGCTTGTCATATTGATTGCTGTAATTGCACCTGGCAACCCGACAGATGCGTCTCCGCCGGCATTTGTGTACGGCATAATTATTTCAATATTCTTGCTATTTAACTCGTTCGCCTACGTGCAATTTAAGCAGTATCAGGCCCGCGGCAAGTGGAAGAATTATCTGCGCGGCGAAAAAGCCTATATTATTTTGAGCTTTACCGCAAAAGCCGCTCTAGCAATTCAAATTTTTGCGAATACTTTAATACCGAGTTAAGTATCTCCTAACTAGTTTTCGTCGCCAGTTTTGTCGCCACCAAGTAAATCTTTAACTTTATTATAGGCCTTGTCGTCGAGCGTGCCGGGTATTGCATCTGTTAGTTTGTTCATAGCCTCGTCAACCATGTTAGCTCCTTTTAAGCCAGTGTTTGTAGCACCATCACGGACTGATTGAGTAGATTCTACGACTTGATCAATAATTTTATCGTCAATTGTGCCTGGAATAGCGCTTTTAATTTTGTCTGTTAGTGACATAAACATTTTCCCCTGATTAGTGTAGTTATGAATTGTACGGACGAGGGCATTAAATAAGTGTTAACTGCCACCTAGAACTCGACGTAGTCGGTATATACTAAAGGGCATGCCAAATAAAAGAAGTGAATATTTTTATATAGATATTAATCTTACCAACAAACACCTGACGTAGTTAAATCAGCCGTAGCGCCAACATGATCGCTGCCATTACCGCCATTACAAAGTCTTCAAAAAAGCTTACAGTCGAAAGTGGTAATTTAATGATGTTCCCCAAACACGCACATTGAATGGTTTGTTTTTTAACAAACACCTGTTTATATACACCTGCAGCGGCGACAGTGCCAATAAGTAGTGTTAGCGCCTCTCGAATTATGCCAATAGCGCCTGCTAAGAATAAAATTGCTAACCCAAGTTGTATAAACGGATATGCATAAGTGTAGGTTTTAGATTTTTGAGCGATAAGATCATAACCAGGAAACATCATCACAAACATTTTGTAGCCAGCTAACTTAAAGCCAGCAAAGGTCAGCATAAATACTCCCATAAACCACCGTAAGTACTCTTGAAAGGTTTGAGTGGCAGATTGGCTATACAGTGCGTAGGACGCAATTAAAATTACCGCTACAATGGCGCCAAATTTGATGTATTCAGTAGTTGTAGATGCCGGTGGAGTGTGGTGAGAGTGATGATCCATGAATGTAATTGTAGACTACTTACATCAGCTAAGACAAAAAACTTACAGTTGCTATACTAAGCTTTGGAAATAAAAGAGGAGGCGTTAATGAATAAAAATATTATTGCAGGTGTAAGTGTGCTTATTATCGGGTTTGGGTTGATTGGCTTTTTGTTATTGAACGATGGTGATGCAAATAACAATGAGTCAAATGAAACAACCACAGAGACGGCAAGCCAAGATGAGCTACCAGTAAATTCCAGTGATTCTGCCTCTGGCACAGCCCTGAGCGGTTCGCCAGAAGCCCAGCAGTCTGACACCCCCGGTGATTTAACCGGTCCCGGCGAAACCGTTGACGTGGACATGAGTAATTTTGAATTTTCGACTGATTTAATTACGGCCAGCCCAGGTGACACGGTTACAGTAAACCTGATCAACTCCGGTGGAACTCATGACTTTGTGATCGATGAGTTTGGTGTACAGAGTGAAACTATTAATACTGGCGAGACAACTAGCGTAACGTTTACAGTACCAGCCGATGCCGAGGGTGAATATGAGTACTACTGCAGTATCGGCAATCACCGCGAGCAAGGAATGGTGGGCACACTCGTCGTTCAATAGAGTAGAATAGTGCTAGATGAGAAAGTTCTGGCACACCTTTAAACAAAATTTATTCGTTAAAAATCCTAAACCGCATTATTCAGTACTGGGAACGGTATTTGCTGTCTACTTTTACGGTGAATCGTTGGCTCCGTCTTTAATCCCCCGTAATACGCTTAACCAAGTGCTACTGAGCGCCCTGACTATAATGATTTTTTATGTGATAGGTGAGCGGCTGGGGGCAGCTTGGCGGCGGCATGCAAAGTATACGGCGCCTGCTTTTACCCGCAGAACATACATAGCCTATGTGGCCTTGTTGTTGATCTATGCCGTGACTGTAACCGTTCAACGGATGAATTGGCAGACACAGCAGCGTCACGCAATGGGACTAGAAACAACTACCCCTAACGTGGCAGTTGTATTGATTCTTAGCATTGTTTCAATAGTTGTTATTAGCATGATAGTTAGCTGTATTAAACGATTGTATCGAATGCTTGTAAGAGTGTACGCTCGTCGCTTGCGATGGCTTAGCAAGGTTCTGGCGGTTGGCAGTATTCTATTTGGTTTTGCAGTATTTATGGCCTGTGTCTTTATTGCAACACGCAGTATTTTGCGCAGTAATACTATTGCGCTTGATTTAAATGTTACGCTGAGTGAGTCGGACTTAGTAAGCGGTTCAGAAAACTCTGCTGTTGACTGGCTGCTGCTAAGTAGTCCAGGCAGAGACTTTGTGGGCGAGGTATTAACGGCCGAGGCAATATCGGAGCGTACCGGTCAGCCGGCGATAGAGCCGATTCGTCTGTATGTTGGCAAGCTGAACGCCGACACGATTGACGGTCAGGTAGAGCTACTCATGCAAGAAATGGAACGGACTGGGGCATTTGAGCGGTCTACGATTGTACTGTATACACCGTCAGGCAGTGGCTATGTTAACCCCAGTGCGGTTGCGGCAGCAGAGGTGATTTTAGATGGTGACGTTGCGTCGGTAGCCGTTCAGTACGGCTTGGTGTCGTCTTTTGTCCAGTATGTAGATGATGCGGACATTGCCAAACACACAACCGCCCTAACTCTTGAAGCAATTCAACAAAAACGCCAATCAATGGCGCAGCCACCACAACTGTTTTTATACGGAGAAAGTTTAGGCTCACTTGGTTCACAAGGGAGCTTGCCAAGTTTTGAACCAAGCGAATTTAGCAGCAGCATTGATGGTGCGTTGTGGGTTGGATCGCCTTCGGCGAGCGGCTTATGGAAACATCTGTTGCCACAAGCAGCCGGCGATATTTTGGAGCCTGTGTATCAAAACGGTGAAGTGGTTCGATTTGCCAGTGATGTTGACCATTTTGGATCGGACTATGACCAGTGGGGAGAAGAGAAGTTTGCCTTTTTATACAACCCAACTGACCCAGTAGTGTGGGTGACCCCGAGGTTGCTGTATGACAAACCAGACTGGCTAGAGGACGAAAACGCTCAAGGAGTCTACGAGCATATGCGGTGGCGACCATTTATTACGTTTGGGCAAGTCGGGTTTGAGTTAACTCGTTCCATAAATATGCCTTCAGGCTTTGGGCATAACTATGACAACGAAGTAGGTCCGGCGTGGGCTTATGTGCTTGGTCAACCCGATGATGTTCAGCTTTTTCAACAGCAGTAATTAAACGCTTAAGCTCGATAAATCAGCTGTAGTATTTATACTAAAGCAATGCGAGTAGTGAAAAATAACATCTATAAACTGCGGGTCAGACTTCTGCATTTATTTCATCCACGCTATGGTTTGATGTCGGCGAAGTCTGCTCGGAAAAAAGCGCTTAAAGATATTGAGGCTGGCAAGGCTGTTGTTGTAGATATTGGCGGTGCGCGTTATTTGTTAGGTGATCAGTCGCAGGAGGATTTTAGGGCATTTATTACCGACACGCTGGATTTTGCCAAGGACGACTATGAACAAATTAGACTTGTCTCGTCCACGGAAATTGCTCAGTCTACGGCGCTGTTTGTAAACGATAGCGAGCCAATGCTATTTAAAAACAAAGTCGACTTACTGCGTAAACGCTTTGCTGGATTAGTTGGAGTGGCGAGCGACAAACATGTTTTGTTTGACCCGAGTGGTATTGAGTTTTTTGAGGAATTTTTTAAAGAGCTGCAGCGGTCGTCTGTTAGTCAACCAGTGCTGTATTTATTTTCACCACAAAAAGACATTGAGCTGAACTTTAGTCAGACCAAGATTTTGCGGTCGGTTTGTAAGCTATATTTTTTACTTCACCCTCGGCGAACAACTGCATTTTGCCCGATAGGTATCGTAGATCTCGACCAACCACAGGTAGTGAAGTCGATCGGTATCGGCTTTGACGCCATTCAAGCCTTGTACCCAGCCCAGACCTTAGAGGGCGAGAATACAGAACCAATAAGTGACATCAAAGTAGTTAACTTTGGCAGAGGTCCGGCAGCTACACGCAGCCAAATACTGCGCTTGCTTACAAGGCAAAAACACGACAGTGAGCATAGTCGGCAACAACTCAGATTGTAGTTGAGAAATACACAACTATATTGTATAATATAGTAATGGAATTCCCACCTAACGTATCAGATCCTGGCGATCAATTACCTTCATATGAAAATGCAGCTCGTATTAATGATTGTATTACAGAGCTAGCGGGTTCTTTGCCATTTCATCTCCAAGCTCATGGAGCTGAGGAAGACGCGGTAAAAGGATTTTTGTTCTACGACGGACAGAATCCTGATTGGGCTATTACAAAAAAGGCTTGGATAAAGTTTGAAGAAAAATTAAGAGGCACGATGTCGATTGATACCGGCGAACCTGTAACACAAATGCAATTAAGGGTTGAGCTAGGCATTAAGGGCACGACTTTTAGGGGTTATTATGCATTTACAAAAGGACTGAATTTTCTTGATATCGAAGTGCCAAACAAGTACCGTAGCACCTCAAATTACGAAAATGTTGTAAACACCGAAAAAACCCAGGCCTTCGCCGAAGCAATTGAAAGATTTACTGAGTTTATGCACTCCGAAAGTTCAGATGATGATTTTAATTCCGCAGCGGGCTCGTTAGTTAATGCCGCAATGAAACAAGGTGCGCGCATATACTCGCCGATAGTCCCACCGGAAGAGGTTTTAAAAACTTAAGACCGAATTTTTATAAGAAAAAGAATGCTTCTTTTAGTGTGTCGCTGGTAGAGCGATTTGAGCCACTGCAGGCGCTAGGGTCCGGTTGAGAATTATAGGTTTCTGCTTCTGTTGATACTGTTTCGAAACGTTCCAGTAATTCTTGGTCGCTGGCGCTGCTGAGGTCGACTAATAGGCGATCTTGGCTTTCAATCACTCGGTTTTTTATGTCTTGAACTTCGTTGCCATTAAGAATATAGCGGACTTGTTGGTCACCTGTTTCTGTATAGGCGTTTTCCCATGTTTCAAGATGAAACTCACCGATTGAGTAGTCGATGTTATTGAAGAAATGGCCCCACGTAACGTTACGGTCGTGGACATGAATAATTGAGGGTACTTGATCATGAAGATGAGCTCGTTCCGCTGGCTTAGAGTCTTCGCTTAATGTGCATCCGCTGCCAACTTCTTCGTAGTAGAGAGGATTTTCAAACATAAGTTGCTCACCATCAACAAAAACAGCGAAATCTGCATGGTAGTGAATGTCGTTAGCCGGCAAAGTAATGAACCTAATAATTCCAAAAATAAACCATAAACTAAAAACCGTTATGAGTGTGGTAGTGAGGGCTGTATTTTGCTTCACGAAACTAATTATATCGTATTGTTGGATAAATACATCGCGTACACAAATTGTGGTAAATAAAATCGTTGACACACTATATGTAGGGGTATTAGGATAAAAGTGTTAACAATTAAACAAAAACACAGTTCGAAATACCGGTGGGATACCGGAGCTGTGCCGCAACTGTAAGGTTAACGAGAAAAAACTACGGTTTTTATCGTTGTGCCGGGTGCGAATTGAATTCGCCACTCGGGCTGCTCTTTTTCTGAGTTACAAGGGGAAAGAACAAACTGAGCCAGATAGAATGTGTTTTTGATGATAATGTCTCGAGCAAGGCGAAATAAAACCGTTGTTACGGTGGTATGTAACCCTTGCTTCAAAAATAAAAGCGAGGGTTTTAAAATTTCTGAACATACAACCAGTCTAGAAACAGCTCCACTAGAAATTACTGGTTTTGATTCAAGAAACGTAGACGAAGAATCAATTCTTGGCTGGGACTTTACAAGTTACGGCGATGAATATATTCGCGCAACTGGCGCTGATAAACCGCGGCGTTTTGCAGCTGTTAAAAATAATGCAGAATTTGCGCTGCAAGAAGCAGCTACCCGTATGGCGCCAGAAGAATACGCCGAAGTTCAAGGGGCTTATGACCCTGTTGCTCGCGACATTATCATGGACGATCGATCCCTGCGACAGCAGAGTAAGAAGGGCCTCGGTCGTTCAAAAATCGCTGAGATCAATGAGCGGAGCGCGGCAGAAGATGCTGAAGTCGAGACAGTCCTTAGTGTCTTGGCAGACGGCACTTACAAGAACCATGAGCTGTTTTTTTTGTCTCGCTGCGGGGAAACAGAGGATGCCGATTTTGTTCACGAAATAAAAAAAGGCATGGTGCGCCGGTGGCGCTTTGAAGAGTCTGAAGGAAAAGTATATGTTTTCACTCAGTCAGTCTCCTTCGATGGCCGCTTACTCGACGATTATAAAACCGCCGACTTTCTAAAAGAGGCCGGCGCGGACTATACCTTGCCGACCGCAACTCCGCTCCAAGCACTGCAAACTGCGATCACTCGTAAAGCTGGCGGCAGCGAATCGTTATTAGAAGTTCTTTCTATACTTGATGCTTGTATTGGGCCGGATGTTGCCTTGGGTCAAAAAACACTAACAGCGTGGAGGACCGAAGATTACAGAGACTATTTCGATAGTTTTAGTGAATATCGAAAAAAGATCTCAAGACTTCGAAATAAAGTTGCAGGGGAGATCATTAAACTTTCCCAGCTTGAAATGTCACTAGGAAAAAAAGAAAAAGCTTTTCAACTGAACCTTGCTACGCATATTCATACAATCTCTAAAGAACAGCCACAAATTGGCGTTAGAGCATACGGTAAAGAGATTGGTGAAGACTACGTTGCGCTACAAGCCTTAATAAAACAAGGTAAAACCATTGAAGCAACAACCCTTGATAGCAGTCTATTTAAAACAGCAATTGAACGAACGGCAGTATGCGGAATGGAGTGTGGCGTACGACCAGCCTCGTCTAAAGAATTGGCGATCTTATCGGGGCTGGGGATAGAAGTTTCTGGCAATAAAACTGCCGTTAGCTTTGAAGGAAGTGCATGTAAAAAGTGTCCAGAAAAAGGCTACGTAAGTGTGATTGATAATGAGACAGGTGAAGTTGATAATTATTGCCGAAATCCAAATTGTCCAACGAACTCTGATAAATCACTTGCCTTAGCAGCATAAAAAAACATAAGCTTTTAAGTAATGGATAAACAAGACTTACGACGAAGCGCTAAAGCTGTGCGCATGAACCTTACCGCCAAAGAGGTTGAAGAAAAGTCTAAAAACATTGCTAAAAATCTCAAGACTATAACTGAGTGGCCAAAAGCTAAGTCCATTCACAGCTACGTCAGCAATGACATGATGAATGAGCCGCAAACCACACCTATTTTTAGTATGTTGTGGCGACGACCAACAGCTACAACCTATGTTCCCCGTTTGATTGGCCGAGACATGGAAATTGTTAAGGTTGAAAAAGACACTCATTTTGCTCCAAATATGCGCGGCATACCAGAACCAGACTGCGATGATGTTATGACCCCTAAAAAAATCGATATCATATTAGTTCCACTACTTGTTTTTGACAAACAACTGAATCGCCTTGGCTACGGCGGCGGTTATTATGATCGATTCCTAAAGCACTATCCCGATGCTATAAAAATTGGTATTGCCTTTGATGAAGATAAAGTTGAAGTTATTCCTACTGAAGATCATGACGTCCAGCTAGATTTTGTTGTCACTGATCAGGCTGTTTATTCTAGGCACTAAGTTCAAGCAGTAAACCAGCTCCCAGGCCAACCAACATCACAAGCAGCCCAGTAAGCACAAATTCGGCAATGTCCGACAAGGCGTTAACTTTTAAGACCCTGACTTTATACACAGCAAGTAAAAACAGCGCAAAGGTGTTCACCGCTACAGTAACCAGCACGCCGCTTTCAGTGCCGTACAAAATTATCGGTGTCAGCGCTATGAGGCCGGAAAAGGTGTGCGAAGCGAACTGAATGGACGCAACAGTAAGCGGGAACTTAGTTTTTAAAACTTTTTCGCCGTCGATTTCTTGGGCGGTGCGCAAATCTGCAAACCGACTAGCCGCAGCATTGAAAGCTTGAATAAAAATAATAACAATTGCACTTGTGGTGATGGCTGCAATCTTAGTTTCGGATACAGTTAAGCCAATAATTATCGCTGTCGTCGTCGATATACCAGCGCTGCTACCACTAATTATCGATTTAAAATATTCTTGCTCGTAGGGCAGGCGAACTTTTCTTTTAAGTATTTTCATACTGCTTAGTATAAGGCATTTTTAATCGTGTATGATTAAACTACGATGATTCAGTACTGGCACAAAACCATAAAAAGCAAAAAATTTAAGCAGCTTGATTCACACAAAGCGGGCTCTTGGATTTATGTTGAAGACCCGACAGATGCAGAGCAACAGATACTAACTGACACGTTTAAAATCGACGAAGGCATGCTTGAAGATGCATTAGATATTGATGAGGTTCCACGCTTTGAGACTGAAGATAATATTCATTATGTGTTTACTCGCTTTCCGTTGACAGACACTAATCTGCAAGTTGTTACAGTTCCAATACTGATTGCTATATCGGGTAGCTACATAATGACAATAAGCCTGAGACCAATCCCGCGATTAGAAAAAATCATGAATTCAACAGAGGCAAATACGACTCAGCGAGTAAAACTCCTGCTAAACATCATCGATCATATTGTCGACGATTACGAACGTCACTTAACAGCAATTTCTAAACAAATCATTAGTGTACGAAACCGTCTACGAGTGGAACAGGTGTCCAATAAAGACTTCATTGGCTTTGTGACTATAGAGGATGAACTAAATGATTTTATGTCGGCGCTAGTACCTACCAACACGCTGCTTAAACGTTTAATGACTGGCCGTCACATTAAATTATTCGAAGAAGACATTGAACTTATCGAGGACCTGTTGCTTAGCAACGAACAATCAATTGAGTCTGCTAAATCGAATATTAAAACAATAGTTTCGATCCGCGAGGCTTACTCGACGATTTCTACCAACAACCTAAACCAAGTTATTCGTTTGTTGACGTCGCTAACTGTAGTATTAACTGTGCCGACAATTATCGCCTCGTTGTATGGCATGAACGTTGATTTGCCGTTTCAAAACGAACCAGGCGCTTTCGTAATTGTTATTAGCTCGACAATAATTGTGTCGTCTATTTTGATATTGATATTTAGAAAAAATAAGTGGCTATAAAAAAAGCTTGTGCTTACTGAAGCAAAAGAGTAGTATTAAATAAGTTTTTGAGCAATAAAAAAATATTCAAACAAAATTAAAAAAGTGTGAGGAACGTTAGTGAACCAAATTGGTTTTACTTGTTTTCTTAATTAAACAAAAATGGTGAGGTCCCGCATGTCCATTAAAATAAAAATGCAAAAGCCCGTAGCACAGCAAGTGCCAGTTCATTTAGATAAACTGCCACTTCTGTACTAACAGTAACCGTATTTGGTTACTGTAGGTCTTCGGTTTCTCCGCTGCTTTCAGCGGAGTTTACTTTTTCTAGTTCGGCTTCAATTGCTGCGCGTAGTTCGTCAGCTGTGCGCGGTACTTGCTCTAATTGAGTTTGGTTGATGAAGAAGGTTGGGGTTGAATTAACGCCAATTTCTTCACCGGTTTTTTGCTGTTGGTTAATAGTCGTGAGAGTACTTGAATCCGCAAAGTCAGCATCATATTGTTCTAGATTCAAACCAAGCTCTTCTGCTAATTCGCGGATTATGTCGTCAGACTGGTCTGGAGGAATTGGTGAAGTCGGTTCTCCTGCCCACAGTGTTTGGTTCTCGAACAGAATATCGTGCATTTCGTAAAACTTACCTTGTCTACCCGCTGCTTCGGCAGCTCTATGGGCTACCATAGCACTTTGATGGCTCGGTAAAGGAAAGTGCCTGTAAACGAAAGCAACGTCTGGATTGTCTGCGTATTCGGCAGTAACTTCACTGATAATTGGGTACACAATGCCGCAAAATGGACATTGGAAGTCACCATATTCAAAGACTGTTACCTTTGGTTCTTGCGCTAGTTCGCTGTTTTCTGACCCTTTTACGTAATCGAGTTCAGATATTTCTAAAATGTCTTGACCATCACCGTCGGGAGAGATGTTGTTGGAGTCGTCGCCGCCTGCCACGATTGCTACCCCTAATATTGCCACCACTACTACACCAATAATAATTCCAAATAGATTGTCCTTCATATACACCAAACCTCGTTATTAAACAGTACGAGTATAGCACTTTAGCCTATGGTTTTGTTGGCTTTTCCAAGCTATACTCAATTCAACGTATATGGAAATAGTTCTTATAGTTTTTCTATTGGCTTGTTCAGCCGGATTTTCTGGCTTGACTCTTGGCTTGTTGTCGCTTGATGTTCACGAACTAAAACGAAAAAGCGACCTTGGCGACCAACAGGCAACACTGGTTTATCCAATTCGCGCTCGGGGCAGCGAACTACTAGTTACACTTATCCTAGGTAACGTATTAGTTAACTCGATATTGACGGTAATTTTAGACAGCATAACCAATGGGGTGATGGCTGTGCTTTTATCGACGACGCTAATTGTAATTTTTGGAGAAATTGTTCCACAGGCAGTACTCGGGCGCTATGGACTTAGTTTTGGGTCAAAGATTGCACCATTTATGGAACGATTACTGTGGTTTTTCTCACCAATTGCCCGACCGCTTGGAGCACTGCTCGACCGCACGCTAGGTGAAGAGCTACCAACGTTTTACAGCAAAGACGAGTTAGTTCGTATTTTAGAAGAACACAGCATAAGCGACGAAAGCGACATTGCCGAGGACGAACTAAAGATTGTGGATAGTGCTCTAAGCTTTGGTGATAAAAAAATTGAAGATGTAATGACGCCGCGCAGCATGGTTATAGCTGTTGGTTCGAAAGAAAAAACAACTATCAAACTAATGAATGAATTACACGAATCAGGCCATTCTCGGTTCCCAGTTTTTAATGACGATTTAGACCATATTATTGGCACGCTGTACCTTCGTGACTTAGTTGCCCAAAAAGAACCAAAAAAAGTAGCCGATGTAATGACCGATACCGTTATATACGTGAACGAAAAAGATAAATTAGCGCACGTGTTAAACGCATTTTATAAAACCCAACATCACTTATTCATTGTGGTGAACGAGTTTAGCGAAACGGTTGGTGTAATAAGTATCGAAGATATAATCGAGCAAGTTTTAGGCCAAAAAATTGTTGACGAATTCGATCGCTACGAAGATATTCGTGAAGTTGCCAAAAAGAATTCATCTGTTAAAACTGAAACATTAAAGTAAGTTGCTCTATACTATAAATGAAATTGAGTAGGAGTTTATTATGGTGCGAAGGGTAACAAAGCCTAATTTAGCGCAGTTTAAAATGGTGCAAAAAATTGGGATTGCAGGAGTATTGATTGCAGGATTTATCCTGATTTTACTCACATCAGTCCGCGTGGTTGGCACCGGTGAGGTCGGAGTGGTCACAAGATTTGGCAAAGTAACAGGCCGCGAGTTGGGCGAAGGAATACATTTGGTTTTACCATTCGGGATTGAACAAGCTAGTATTTACGATATTAAAATACAAAAACAAACCGAAGATGCAGCGAGTGCTTCAAAAGACTTACAAGATGTATCCACAACACTAACGCTTAACTATCGTTTGCAAGCTGACAAAATTAAAGAGATTCATCAAACCATAGGCGTGAATTACCAAGACAAGCTTATTGAGCCCGCCTTACAAGAAGTATTTAAAGCTGCGAGTGCCAAATTTTCTGCTCAAGAGCTTATTACACAACGCGCACAGGTTAAGGCTGAGACGTTTGAACTCCTTAAGGATCGACTCGATGTCTTTGGCATAGTTGTTGATGATATATCGATCGTCGACTTTACTTTTTCTCCGGCATTTACTCAGGCCATTGAAGATAAACAGATTGCAGAACAAAATGCACAACGAGCAAAATTTAATCTGGAAGCCGCTCGTACCGATGCTGAAGCTCAACAGGCGCAAGCCCAAACCCTTAGTCCACTATTCTTACAAAAACAAGCCATAGAAAAATGGAACGGTCAACTACCAACATATTTGGGTAATGGAACGGTCTTTAATATACCGCTTGGGAACTAAGTGGCAGTTAGGAAAACAATTAAATATGTTCTGTTGAATCTGTTTTATTTGTGGGCTGGCTGCATAATTTTGTCTTTGGTTTTTAGTCAACTCAAGGACTCAGACAACGCTGGATATTTAGCTGCCTATTCCTTATTGCTTGGACCTTGGTTGTTACTTGTGAGCATCGTAACGAGTATTTTACTGACAAAAGGCAAGGTGAACAGTAGGTATAAGTATGTGCCTTTGTGCGTCTGTCTGTTTTACGTAGCAGTAAAGGGCATGGTGCTGTAAGTATTAACTTTGCCTTTCACCTCAAGAAGCTTCATACTGGTTTGCAATGAGATTTAATCGTAATTCAAATATGTAGCTGCAACGTTCCCGCCTGGGGGTTTTGCAGCTATTTATTAATACGAAACGTAATATTGAGCATACAGAGGAAATAATGAGAGTAATTACTAACGAATTAAAAGAACATGTTGATAAAAAGGTAAGCTTGCACGGCTGGTTGCATAAAAAACGAAAACTCGGCGGATTGAACTTTTTATTAATTCGCGACCGTGGTGGCGTTGCTCAAGTTTTAGTAAAGAGTGAGCAAGAAATGGAGAAGTTGCGCGGTATGCAAATAGGCTCAATTCTAAAAGTTGAAGGTTTATGTGAGGCAGATGAGCGTGCTCCGAATGGGGCAGAAATTCACAACCCAACTTTAGAAGTTATGGTTGCAGTTGAGGATGAACCGCCGATTGAAATCGATAAACCGCTTAGTCACAAACCCGACAACCTCGACACACTATTTGAATATCGGGCAATAGGTTTGCGCAACACATTAGAGCAAACTGTTTTTAAAATCCGTGCTGATGTGCTGCAGCTTATTCGGGAATGGTGCCGCAGCAATGGATTTACTGAAATTCAAACTCCAAAATTGATTGCTGGAGATGCCGAAGGTGGCGCGACTGTATTTAAACTTGATTACTTTGGGAAAGAGGCAACGCTAGCACAGAGCCCACAGTTGTATAAACAGATGATGGTTGGCGTATTTGAACGAGTGTTCGAGATTGGCTCTGCCTACCGAGCTGAACCAAGCGCTACAAGTCGACATATGTCAGAGTTAATGATGCTTGATATGGAATGGGGCTTTGTCAAAGATCATGACGATGTTTTTAAGCTTACAGAAAAATTTGTTGGTGATGTATTGCGGAAGCTGTACAGCGAAAATGCCGATCAACTAAAGTCTTTACGAGCACCTGAATTGGTTCTAACCGATAGCTTCCCGCGTTTTACTATGCAAGAAATTCATGAACTGTATCAGAAAGAGACCGGCATTGATGTCAGTAAGGAAGTCGACTTAACCCCAGCCGAAGAGCGTTGGATTTGTGAGTATGCCAAGAAGCAACATGGCTGTGAAGCGGTGTTTGCCACTAATCTGCCGGTCAGCAAGTCAAAGTTTTATCATATGCGTAACGACGACGGTACTGCGCGATCTGGCGACCTATTGTTTAGGGGCGTAGAAATCGCTACTGTGCCACAACGAGAGCATCGCTACGACGTATTGGTAGGACAAATGAAAGAGTCTGGCGTTGATCCAGAAGATCCAGGCTTTAAGTATTACCTGCAAGCCTTTAAGTATGGCTTACCGCCGCACGGCGGATTTGGCTTTGGTATTGATAGATTTGTACAGTTAATTTTAGGCCTTGAGAACGTTAAAGAAGCCACCTTATTCCCGCGCGACATCAATCGACTTACGCCGTAATGGGCTGTTCAGTCCAATCAGTAGAAAATTAACGGTAAGGTAGCGAGTGAAAATAACCGCAGTAAAAACAGATCGGTTGCAAGCTGGCCAACAGAACCTAGAAGACGTGGTAGCTGCAGCAGTACCTCAATTGGGCGAAAATTCAGTGTTAGTAGTTACTTCTAAGATAGTTTCGCTTTGCGATTCTGACATTGTCGAATATGACCAAATTGATAAAGAAGAATTAGTTAGACTCGAAGCCGACAAATACTTACCGCGTGAAAGCAGTAAATATGGTCACCGGTTTACAATAAAAAATAACACTCTCATTGCTTCGGCGGGGATTGATGAGTCTAATGCCGATGGCGTATATGTATTGTGGCCAAAACAGGTTCAAGCTACTGCAAATCGTCTCCGTAGTTTTCTTCAAGATCACTATGCCGTTAACAATTGTGGAGTGCTTATTGTTGACAGTAGTTGTACGCCACTACGACGGGGTACAACAGGCATATATTTAGCATTTAGCGGATTTAAAGCCTTAAAAAATTACGTCGGCACACCCGACATTTTTGGCAAAAAAATGCAGGTTAGTCATTCTAGCATTGCCGGCGGCTTAGCGGCAGCGGGAGTAGTAGTGATGGGTGAAGGCTCGGAACAAACACCGCTGGCTATCATCGAAGATGCTAATTTTGTAGAATTCACTGATCAAGATCCAACCCACGCTGAACTTAAAGAATGCATGCTATCACCAGAAGAAGATCTATTTGAACCGTTCTTGAGTGCGGTTGATTGGCAGAATAAAGAAAGCAAGTCATGATTGTAGTAACAATGAGTAGTCGATGAAAATATACCTGATACGCCATGGCGAAAGCATAGCCAACCGCGATTTAGTGGTTGCTGGACAACATGACTCGCCGTTGAGCGATACAGGCAAAGCCCAGGCTCATGCAACCGGTGAGAGGATCGCCGCGCAACTAAGTGGCGTGCAAATCGTTAGCAGTGCGCTAAGTCGGGCACTTGAAACCGCCACAATAATCGCACCCTACACTCAACAAAATCCTAGCTCTATAATTACGAGCGACTTATGTATTGAACGGTATTTAGGCAAGTGGGAACTAACTGATAAACAACGATACTTACAGATACTGGACAACGATCCGCGCAGTATTGAAGCTGATTTTGAGCCAGCAGAAGATTTAAAAAACCGCTGCCTCGCGTTTATTAAATATCTTGAAGATCTGCAGCTACCGGAAGTCATTGCAGTAAGTCATAACGGCTTTGGCAAAATGTTACGGGCTCTTGAAAAAGACAAAAACAAAATTGAAGGCTGGTTTGATTTGCCTCGGCAAGAAAACGCACAAGTTATTGAACTTATGTTTTAATGTAAGCACTAATGGAGCGAGAATTATGAATAAGAAAATAGTAAGTGCGGCTATTGCACTAGCTGTAGTGGCTTTAGTTGGCTGGGCAGTGCTCGGTGGTGATGATACAACTGAGACAGCAAGTCAAACTGATCAAACAAGCCAAGATGAATCATTAAGCGACTTAATGCAAGGCGCACCTGACGAAGCCAGTCAGTTAGCAGTCGAACAGTCATTATTTGCAAACGCCGAGTATCAGTTTCAAGCAGGCTTAGTCGATGTAACCGAGGGTGCTGCGCGGAGTGTGGATACGAATGGCGAAGCTAGCGGCACCGCTTTGGCTACTTTTGAAGACGGAAAATATTTACTTAATGTTGAAATGTCAGGCTTGCCTGAACCAACAAATGGCGAGTTTTACGAAGGCTGGATTGTGCGCAAAGAACCATTTAAATTTATTAGCACTGGTGAACTCGAGCAAACAGATGATGTGTGGTTGAACTACTTTATGTCTGACGAAGATTTAACTGACTTTACTCAGTACGTTCTAACAATAGAACCGGATGATGGTGACCCAGCTCCGGACGCTCATATTCTTGAAGGTATGTTTATAGACAGAAACTAAGCTTTTTTGTTAGGGTCTTCGATTATAAGTTTGTTGCCGTGTTTTCTAATTTTAACTTCTTGTGAAGAATTCCATCCTAATGCTCGGATAAAATCAATTGGTAATGTTACATAAAAAGAAGGCTGACTAGCGTTGCCTATAGTTCCTAGTTTGCGGACATTACGCTTATTTACGCCTTGTTTACTCATTGATTTTATTCTCCTAAGTTATTTTCGTTTAGATAAAAAAAGTGCGACCGATATACTGTAAACCTGATATGGATTACAATCTCTTTCTCAAAACTTTGTGGAGCTTTTACGAGGAGCACGGCAGAAATGACATGCCGTGGCGGTCTGACACAAGTATGTATGCTATCACAGTCAGTGAGCTAATGCTACAACAAACTCAGGTGCCGCGCGTGATTCCAAAATTTATAGAATTTACGACACTCTTTCCGGACTTTAAAACGCTTGCCGAAGCGCCGCAAGCCAACGTATTACGGGCATGGCAAGGGCTAGGTTATAACCGTCGGGCTCGCTATTTACATCAAGCAGCTCAACATATTGTGCATGAATGGAACTATCAAATACCAAACGACCAAAAGAAGCTTACGCAGTTGCCAGGCGTTGGTAAAAATACGGCCGGGGCAATGTGTGCATATGTTTTTAATGCCCCGGTGGTATACATAGAAACCAACATCCGTACTGTCTATTTGCATCATTTTTTTTCTGGACAGACTAATATATCTGACGCACACCTCATGCCGCACATAAAAGCTACTCTTGATGAAAAAAATCCTCGCCAGTTTTATTGGGCGCTAATGGATTATGGTGCTTTTTTAAAAAAACTGCATCCGAACCCAAGTAGAAACAGTAAGCACTATGCAAAACAATCTCAATTTGAAGGCTCGCTTAGGCAAGTACGGTCTAGAGTTCTCAAGCAATTAATAACTTCGTCAATGACCTACCAACAGCTCAAGCAACGCGTTAATGACGATCGAATTGACCAAGTGCTCGTCGATCTTCAAAAAGACCAACTGATCCAAAAATCAGGCCAGCGATATAGTGCATAAAATGCTATAGTTTAAATTATATGAAACACACATTAGTATCTATGGCAGCACTCGGTTTGGGGACAAGTTTAGTAGCGACCATTTTGTTTGTTGGACCGGCTACTGCTCAAACACAGAACGAAACAAGTACACTGCAAAACACCAACACGGTTCAGGCGCAGGAGTCTGACGAAATAAACCAATTAGAAGTAAACCAACAAGAGCGTGCAGCAGCCGTAGAAGAGCGATTGCAAACTCGTTGTGAGGCAGTAAAACAACGGCTAGAAGCTCATTTAGAGAGAATAGAAGTTCGGGCTGACAACAGGGAAGATAAATATCAGAACATTGTTAATAAATTAAATACGCTTGCCCTCCGACTCGAAAATAACAACATAGCAACAGAAAACTTACGCTTAGCAATTGTAGACGTAAGCTCACTGGTTAGCGATTTCAAATCTAGCTATCAAACCTATGTCGCCAACGTACAAAATGCTGCAAATACAGCCTGTTCTGGTGACAGTCAGCTGCGGCAAGCCATTGATCAAGCTAAACAATCGCTTGATCAAGCTAAAGCCGATGCTGAAGCAATCAGCGAAAACGTTACTAATCAGCTCCGACCACTACTAGAGCAAATAAAAAATGATTTAGCTAGCCAAGCAAACGCGGAAAGAGACAATTAATATGCCAGAAAAAGTGAAACCTACAGCAACACCACCTCAAACGAATGAGCAGGCTACTAACGTAGCCGAGCAGCCACCTGCAGAAGAAGCAACACCCCAACCAGAACAATCCAGTCAAGATACTCAGCCAGTAGCGCAGATGCACGAGATTAAAAGTGGTGGAACGAACAGTTATTTCTTTGCCATTGGTCTAGCTGTGTTATTTGCAACCGCACTAATAGTTTTTGGATTTATGGCATTCGGTGATGATCAAACACAGACAAATAACGCTGCCGACTCTCAACAAGAAACAGAACAACTACCGCTTAATACCAAGGCTGATTCTAGTGCGAATGAAGTTGACCTACAAGCCCCAGTCACCGAGAGTGATCTTAGCGCCGAGATAGAGGAGATAGACGCTGAGTTAAATAGTTTAAATGACGAGGACTTTGACGATTCAGAACTATCTGATGAATCGCTTGGTTTGTAGTAAAGGAGTAACTAATGGCACAGGCAACATGGAATGGACAAGTAATAGCACAGGTTGATGATAGCGAAATAATCACCATTGAAGGCAACAAGTATTTTCCGCCCGAATCAGTCAATGATGAATTTCTAGAGCAGTCTGATCATAAAACACACTGTCACTGGAAGGGTGAATCGAGTTATTACGACATAGTAGTAGACGACCAACGCAACCAAGCCGGGGCGTGGTACTACCCTGAACCAATGGAGGGCTCAGTTGATCGTGTTGGTAAGAATTTTGCTAATTACGTAGCCTTTTGGAATGGAGTCGAAGTAAGCTAGGTCTAGTCTTTGACCTGATGAATAACGGTTTGCGGGAATGGTATTTCGATACCAGCTTTATCAAATTCTGTTTTAATTCGCTTTCGGAGCTCACCAGTTACAGCCCATTGTTTTAATGGTCGAACCTTGCCAGTAAGTTTTAGGTCGACAGAGCTGTCGCCTAAATTATCGACACGCATAAATGACGGTGCATCAATAATGCTAGTCTTCCAGTTTTTATCGTTTGCGATTTCTTGTCCGACTTTGTTAATGATTTCAATAGCCTTGTCGATGTCGCTGTCGTAGGCAATCCCAACATTAAGATTAATACCCGAGTAGTCTTTCGAGTAGTTAGAAGTCCTGTCAATTGTGCCGTTGGGCACGTGGTGAACGACACCATCAAGATCACGCAAAACAGTCACCCGAAGGGTTATTTTTTCAACAGAGCCAGAGGTTCCGTCTAGATCGACTACATCACCAACGCGGTATTGATTCTCAACAATAATAAATAGCCCAGAGATTATGTCTTTCACTAAACTTTGCGCACCAAAACCAAGGGCTACGCCCACAATACTGGCACCAGCTATAAGCGGAGCGATATCGACTCCAACTTGGGCAATCGCTAAAATAATTGCTAAAGGCCACAGTATTATGTTGAGTGCACCTGAGATTATTTGAATTATGGTTTCTTCGCGTTTTTCTTCTGCTTCTTGGTCGCTGTTGTGAGCATTGGCATGAACTGCTTTTATGACAAGACGCTTTATAACAGATTGCCCAAAGCGTTTCAGTAGCCATGCTCCGACAAAAATTAATGCGACTGTAATTAGTTCAGCTTGGTTTTGTTCAATCCAACTTTGTGTTTCATTCATAGTGACGATTCTAACATGATTATGTGAAATGGCTACAGGCGGTGTATTATATGGTTATACAATAAGGAGGATGCAATGGCAAAAAAGCAAAGTGCTGTTGAAGGGTTTCTAGATTTTATTAAAGAACAAGGCGTAGTTGGTCTAGCTGTGGCTGTTATTTTAGGTACAGCAGCAAAGGATGTTGTTGACTCATTGGTTGCTGACGTTATTAATCCACTACTTGGACTAATCTTTGATGCCGATAACCTGGCTGCAGAAACGTTTAGTGTTGGCGACGCAGTTATTGGTTGGGGTAGCTTGGTGTCTAACCTTATTAGCTTTGCAGTGGTAGCTGCTGTTGTATATTTTGTACTTAACAAGGCAATGGCTAAGTTCGACAAAAAGAAATAAGCTTTAAAACACACAAGTATGGGCGGGCTAATTATTTGTTAGCTCGCTTTTGTATTGGAGGGAGTCGGTATGACATTGTATGAATATCAAAAACAGGCTTTGACTACTGTAATAAATAGCGGTGACACTATGTTGCTGAGGTTTGTTCTGGGTTTGGTTGGAGAGTCCGGAGAGGTGGCGGAAAAGTTTAAAAAGTGGCTACGTGACACCGATGGTGATGTGAATTTACTCGACAAAGCCGAAATTACTAAAGAGCTTGGCGACATACTTTGGTATATTGCCACGCTTGCCGACCAGCTGGGGATTAGTTTAGATGAAATAGCTCATACCAATTTAGCTAAGCTATCGTCTCGTCAACAGCGCAATAGGCTTAGCGGTTCTGGCGACAATCGATAACAGAGGCTACAAACTAATATTTACTGCAAACTAGCGACAAGTGGGGCATTCACGATACACATTTTTACGATCGTCAAAATGTGTATAGTTGACGGCTGTTAATCTAATTCACTCTAATCTAATCCTGTGAGCTTAACCAAGGTTATTGCGGGCCCAGTCGTCTATGTCGCCCGCACCCATGCATAGTATTGTGTAATCATTTGCCATAGATTTGGCAGCTGCCGCTAAATTGTCGTTTAGTTCACTAATTTCGAATTTGCCATGATCTTTTTTAGGGATGAGTTGCTTGGGGCTTAACACCTCTTGATCTGGTTTTTCGCGGCTTAAATATGTTGGCACCCAGTAGACCTTGTTAGCTTTCTCAAAGCACGTTTCGTATTTACCAACTAATTCATGCTGGCGAATATTTTGATGTGGTTGGTAAATTACTATAATATTTTCGAATTTTTCAGACGCAAGCTGGAGGGTGGCCGTAATTTCTTCTGGAGTGTGGGCGAAGTCACTATATACGTTCTTTGCTATACGCTCCATTCGCCGTTTTGCACCAGGAAAGTCAGCTAACATGCGCAAGACAGAGTGTACTGTTTTAGGATCTCCTGCGGAGTCGGGCTGCGTGGCGTACATAAAACCATGACTGGCTAACACGGCATTTTCGCGGTTATGTTGCCCCGCTAAGGGGATTTCTGGCTGGTAACTATCTTTTGTCATAACAGTATGTTTTTTTGAATCAACGGATATTTTTGCAGCTGCATCGTCCCATAACACGGTGTGTTTTGACTGTTTTATGAATTGTTCAAACGATTTTTCGTAGTCGGCGCGGGTTGGGTAGGTGTCCTTGTGATCATAGTCAATGTTTACGACCACTGCTTCATCAGGGGCAAAGTACAGCATATTTTTATCAAATTCATCAGCTTCCAGAACAAGCCAGTCAGAGTTTTTTTGGTATGCTCCGCCGTTTCCAAAGCTTAGATCGCCGCCAATTGAGTAACTAACTGGAATATTGTGTTTTTTGAATAACCACACCACCATAGAAGTTGTAGTAGTTTTTCCGTGAGTGCCGCTCACAGCTAACAGCTTTAGGTATTTATCATGCAAAAAGGTGTTAATAAATTCGTGTCGTTTTGCAAACGGAATCCCAAGTCGGTCAGCTGATTCAAGCTCCGGGTGGTCGGGTTGCATGGCGGCCGTATAGATAAGCCAATCAATACCATCAGCCAACGTGAGTTCCTCTAAAAACTCACCCGATTGATTGAATGTTATTGTAGCCCCACGCTCGGCGAGCTGAGTTGTTGTAGCAGAGGCAGACAGGTCTGATCCACTTACCGTGTAACCAGCATCAAGAGCAATGTGGGCTAAGCTGGCGATTCCTTTGCCACCAATACCACTAAAATAAATGTGCATGCTATCATAATACTAGAGTTAAATTAAATACAAACATGCATTCAATACATTTTCATCACGTTCATTCAGCCCATCGACTTAAATCTGAGTTTTCTCAGGTTTTTGTATATAGAACTATCCGTGCTCTGGGTATTAGTTTATTTGCGGTTTTTTTGCCGATTTATCTTTTTGAATCCAGCAGTGATACTTTTTTAGGCCTGCTGCTTGTATGTGGGTATTTTGCAACGGTTTTCATGGTTCGAATGCTGGCTACCGTGCCAGCCACCAATCTAGTCGCTAAGATTGGTGGTAAACATGTATTAATCATTAGTTCGATTGTCGATGTAGCGTTTTTAATATCGCTCGCGCATATCTCATCAAGACCATACTTGCTAGGAATAAATGCTGTCCTGCACGGGCTATCGAGTGCACTGTTTTTTACGGCACTACATATAGAATTGTCGCACTCAATAGGCAAGAAAAAAGCTCACGGCGTTGGTAGCGTAGAGATTGCTCGCAAAATAACTATGGCGCTCGGCCCGCTACTAGGCGGTATTATTGCTGGACTTTTTGGGTTCGAAAACCTGGTCTATGTCGCGGCGGCTGTGGTGCTTGTTGCGATTCTTCCGCTACATACTGGCACTGAACCATTACGCAGTTCAAAGCGAATCAAGCCACACGATGTTAATGCATTCCTGACGCACGACTACGGGTGTAGAGCTAATTTTGGCATGGCATTAAATACCGGTGCAGTTATGTTGTTGTGGCCGTTATTTATATTTAATTTTCTGCATAATTACCAAAGTGTTGGTGCGGTTGTTTCAATGTCTTTGGTGGCTGCACTAATTATTATGATTATTGTTCGAAAGAAAGAATCAGACACATCCATTTCAACGGAACTTAGCGTTGGCGGCAAAGGGGCCTCGGCTGTTCATTTGGTTCGTGCTTTTGCAATAAACCCTATACTAATTACCGTAGTTAATGTGGCAAATGATATTTTTGCAGCTATATTTTATGTTCCGTATATTGCTGAATACTACAAGAATGCCTCAATAAAAGACCGCCCAACGTATATTGCAGCAATGGAAATAGCCTACAGTGCAGGCATAATTTTTATACTAATTATTCTTTTGACGGTATACCAGCTGACTCAAAATATACATGTGGCGCTAACGGCTGGTTTTATCGCAGGGGCGCTCGGTGCCTATTTTAATAAAAATATTCTAAAAACAAGCCTGACATGAGCAAAAGTCAAAAAATACACGTAAAAACTCGAGCACTACGGCAGTTTTTGAGTGACGTTGATAATCTTCTGACGGCCGTTATGTTTTCGGCAGCAATACTGTTTGTTCTGCAGTGGCTATTTGCGCTCGATCAGGTTGTATCAATCTACCAAAGTCTTGGCATAGCTGCTTTGCCGCAGTATATGATTGACGGATTTTTTAACTTTCTGCGGTATGCCTTGCATGACTTTGAGCCAACAGCTATTTTAGCCATATCGATTCTGCTTGGTATAACAACTGCTATACTAGTCACACTAAAGCAGACTAAAAAAAAGATACAAAAGAAACACGACATAAAAAAAACCTTTGGTATTACGCTTGTCGGGTCGGGCTGCGCATCGTGCAGTGGCACAATTCTGTCACCATTGGTGGCTGGTTTAAGCGTGGCAACTGCTTCGACAATTACCAATACAGTTAGCTTTCTAGCACTATTGGCAGCGTTAATTCTGGCTGGCCGTAGTTTTTCGCAAACCCTTGCGGTGCTGTCGACAGTTCAAGCGCAAACGAGGACCAAATGAAAAAAGTACTTATAAAAGGCGTTGATATCATTCATAGCATTACCTTTTGGCAGCTGATTTTAACAGTTATTATCTTGTTGCCATTAGGGTTGTTTGGGCTACGTCAAAATAACCTACAGATGGGAGAGCTGAAGTTAGCAGTAATTGATGCTGATGAGGCTGGCGTTGGCCAACAGGAGGCGCTCGATGCACTGAGCAAACATGTGTTTACTCACATGAACACCAGCACAGAAGTGGAGCTTGCCAGTACTTACGACCGGGTTGTTGCCCAAATTCAGTCCGATGCATCACAAAATCTTGTGAATCCACAGCTTTTTGAGCAAGGTCAGGCTGCCTGTGCTTCGCGACCGTCTGCAGTTCGGCAACAATGCGTGCAAGACTATGTTGTCGCTAATTCAAATGCCGGAGCTGATGTGGTCAACCTTGAGTATCCCGAGAAAGGTTTTTATCGATTTAGTTTTTATTCACCACGATGGACACCAGACTTAGCTGGTTGGTCGTTACTTGGTACCGCTGTGTCGGTTCTACTAATGATTTTTAAAGTAGTTCATAAAAAAATCCGCCCCTAGTCAGAGGCGGATTTTAAAGACGTTCTAGCTCTATTTAGTTATCAGAACCTGAATCGTCAACTGCCGGTGTGTCTGTTTGACCACTTTGGAAGTTAGTAATCGCTGTTACGACATCGCCCTCGTCAGTAAGGTTTTCCCAGAAGAGAATTTGCTCTCGTGAAATAAACATTTCTGATTCTGGACCGTGAAGTTCGTTTCCAAGCTGAGCCAAACTAATTTGTGGGTCGACGGCTGCATTGTCACCTGACTGTAAAGCGTCGTCACCAGTGGTTTGTTGCGTAACCTGTAGATAGAAAATATCTTCTAATGTTACGTAGTCGCTGTTTATATTGCTCATTTTACCGAAGTAAACCTGACCGTTAGTCAAGAAAACTGCTTGGTATTGATCGCTCTTTACGTTGCCGCTTGAAAGATTTCGCGACAGGCCAAAGAACATGGCAGCAATAACAACTAGTCCGACTAACACTAGTACGATTACCAAAACTTTACTTGATGTAGATGGCCCTGATGAGGCTGGTCGAGCAGGACTACCTTGTCCAGCGGTGCGCACGCGCTCCATGAATTCCCTCCTTAAAAACTAATGCTTAGATTGTACGGCAGTAAGGCTATGCTCCGCAATACGTTTATGCTCACATCTGGTAGATTTTGACTCTAAGGTGTTGACAAAAAATATTGTTCACGAGTATGGTAAGGGTACAACAGATTAAGGAGGGTAATAACAAATGGCCTACGCGCACACAAACAGTAAGGGTGTAACATACTACTTGCACTCTAAGGATGTGACTCTAAGAGGTGGAAAACAACAAAGAATTTATTACTTCGCTAAAGATGAGCGACCAAACGAAGCTCAAGACGCTATCCCTGAAGGATACACAGTAGTGGAAAACCCACGAAATGGTTTTCTTACTCTTAAGCGTGCATAAAGTAATACACGTCTAAATCAAATCGCTCCCGTAGAAATACAGGGGCGATTTTTTAGTTTCGAGCTGTTTTGTTTTATAATACTTATATAATCTAAGGAGGACTAATGGATAAGTTAAATCATTATTTAGCACAGTTAACTAATTTTCTCGCCACACTCGTGGGGGCCTTGCTTGGCTTGCGGTTCATATTACGGCTGCTTGGGGCAAATAGCGAGAATGAGTTTGTGAGCTGGGTTTACGACACTAGTGCGCCGCTATTGAGTCCATTTGAAAACATCTTTCCAACCGTACGAGTAGAGGATGGTTTTGTTATAGAGATCACTACGCTGTTTGCGCTACTTGTGTATGGTATTATCGCCAGTTTGTTTATATATTTACTCGCGGCGATTACTCCTGCGAAAACCAACAAAAAACGTTAGATAAAACGTCGTTAAACCTATAAACTATCCCAGATGACAGTCTGGGATAGTTTTAATTCACCATTTTTTGCTCTAGCGCCTATGGACGACGTTACCGACGTGGTTTTTAGGTCTATTGTGGCTGACTGTGCAGCGCCAGATGTATTTTTTACGGAGTTCGCTAACGCAGATGGTTTGCAGACAAATGGCCGACCAGCGGTATTACAAAAGCTTGCTATTGGCCATGATGAGGGGGTGATTCGTGGCAAAAAATATCCAATTATTGCTCAAATTTGGGGGCTAAAACCAGAGAACTATTACAAAACTACCCAAGAGCTTATTGATTTAGGCTACGACGGCGTCGACATTAACATGGGCTGTCCGGTGCCCGTTGTTACTAAAAAAGGTGCTTGCTCTGCACTTATTAACAACCAGCCATTAGCCCACGAACTTATTGCGGCCACCAAAGAAGCTGCGGCAGGGAAGATTGCCGTTTCTGTAAAGACACGGATTGGATTTAAACACATTCAAACAGAGGAATGGCTGAGCTTTCTATTAAGACAAGGCATAGACGCACTTACTGTTCATGGTCGCACTAGTAAAGAAATGTCTAAGGTGCCCGTGCACTGGGAGGAGCTTGCTAAAGTCCCGACGTTGCGCAGCGACATCGCTCCAGCCACCAAAGTAATTGCCAACGGCGACATTTTAAGCCGCGCAGATGGTGAGCAGTTAGCCCGTGATTACAACTTTGATGGAATAATGATCGGCCGGGGTATTTTTCAGGACTTACAGGTGTTTTCTGCAACCGCTGCAACACTGAGTTTTGGGGATAAGATCGAGTTATTCAAAAAACACATTCAAGAGTTTGAAGATACTTGGGGTAGTAACAAAAATCCAGCAGGATTAAAGAAGTTTGTAAAAACCTATTTAAGAGAACAAGAGGGAGTAAGCGTGCTTCGGTCAGAGATTATGCAAGCGCAAAATTGTTCAGAAATGCTGGAAGTAATTGATAGTTTTACGACTGCTTCTTAATTAGTAACAATAATTATAAATTTAAAATAGCTAGTATCGAGCGTATGGATGTGGTGGGGCTGGCTGGGATCGAACCAGCGACCAATCGGTTATGAGCCGACTGCTCTAACCGCTGAGCTACAGCCCCATATTTGTAAGATTTTAAACAGTTATCATAAAATTATCTAGTTTAGATCAACGAGAAGTTGCCAGAAAATACCAAAAATATGTACAACAAGTATAAAATCACCAGAACAGATCCAATGGTGAACCGTTTTTTTGTGAGTTTTCTTCGATTTGTCTCTTGGCTGGCCAGCAGCCGTAAGTCCTGCATTTTGTAATGCTTAACATTGCTGCGAGCACTATCTAGTACAGCCAGACCAGCTTTTAAGGCTTTGGCGTATGCGGCGTAACTCGTTTGTCTAGGGATATACACCCACAGCTGCTTATTAACAATTTCAATATCAACTTCAGGTGTTTCGTCTATTAAAGTTTGCATAACATCCGGACTAATAATGGTTAGTGCCTCGGCAGGCTTAGGGAAGGCGGTATAGAGCGAAAAGTGTTGGTCGAAATCACCTTCGAGCGATACTTCGTAGTCTTTGTCTAAAAACCGCGGGATCGAAGAACTAAGGAGGCCGTTATTATTTTTGCTGTCCAGCAGAATGTGCGGTAATTCTTTTGGTAGATCAAAGTAAGCTACAGTGTAGTCGTGATCTTTTTTGTTTTTTCCGCTACCAGTCGTGAACCTGTAGTGGTAGACGCCGAAATTAAGTGGCAGGTCAAAACTAGAAAAACTATTTAAACTACGTGCACTATGCCCAATATTAAAAACGACTCCATTAAAACCTAAATTACGAACTCGAGCACGCTGCCGCCACAACAATCCGTGCCTATCGGCAAAAATCATATTTTGAATTATGGTCTCGCGGTTTTGCACGTAAAAACAAAAACTAATAAGCAAAAGAAGCACTAATAGTAAAAAACTTGTGAGCGACGAAAGCACAAGCCACGAAACTACGGCTATGATAATTAATAGAGCAGCAATATAGCCTTGGTACTGCACAGCATAGTCTTTGAATTCTTTTGGGCTTACACGGGTTGTAGTATCGTGTTTTTCCAGATCTGAAATTAATGTTTTAATATCCATCCTCAATGTATAATAGATCACGATGCTCGAAAATATAAAAAACTGGTTAAAAAACTATAATGTAAGCCGCGAAAATTACAGCATAATAATTGTTTCGCTGTTTGGATTGTGGGTAGCGTGGAACAGTTTGTCGGTTATAACTAAAAACAATAGTTTGATCGAAGAAATCACCACTAAAACTGAAGAAACTGCAGTGTTAGAGCTCGAGAACGAAAAACTTGCTCTAAGTATTGAGTATTTCAAAACCGATGAATTTATAGAAAAAGCAGCTAAACGAGACCTGCTGTTGCGGGCGCCTGGCGAACAGGTTGCTATTGCCCCAAAAACAGAGAATGCAGCTTTCACACCAGACTCAGTACTAGCAGACAACCAACAGGGAGAAAAAGCCAATGCTCTACGATGGTTTGACTTCTTTTTGGGCAGAAACAACTAATGTGTAGTATTATTAACAAAAGTAAGCATGAGTATATTTGTGAGAAAGAAACAGCCAAACCCATTACGTAATCCACGGAAGTTCTTCTTATCAGTAACTCCGTTGTTTTTAGCATTCTATATCTTTTTCAAGGCCACACTGTCGGTGTTACTCGGTGTGTTGGTCTATAACCTTGGCGTTGACTCTGTTAATGGTAGCGATTCATTAGTTCGACTTACATTTTACTGGTTTGGGCTGTTGGTCACGGCGATAGATTTTTATGCTTGGGTTGTATTGCCAACACGTGAATGGCTCAAGAAAAACAAAAAAGCTGATTTGTTTATTATTCTCAACCTGGCGCTCGCGTTTATCATTGCCTTCGTCGCTATATTCGCCATCACCCAGAGCGATAGCAGTTCATGCAAGCACTATATTGACTCCTACGACAGTGCATTGCCGCTCTGCGCTGAATAGGTCGTTTTTGCTTTGTTGACAATAGCTACCTCTGTTTGTTAATCTGTTAACTGCTCTAGAATTGTTCGCAGTGCGAACCCAAGTTTATCAAACCAAGGAATTCTGCTTGAAATTATTATTCAGATGACTGTTTGAAAAACTTAAGAGGAGAAATTGCGGTAAACTGTAAATATTCAAACTTGTTTGAATATGGAAGTTGGTAACAATTTCGACGACGCGGGGTGGAGCAGCGGCAGCTCGTCTGGCTCATAACCAGAAGGTCGTAGGTTCGAGTCCTACCCCCGCTACCAAGAGTAAATTTAGAACCGTCCTTTTTGGGCGGTTTTTAATTTACTCTTAGCTAATGGTGCTTAGGACTCGAAACTGCGAACTGTAAGGTCGTCAGGTGAGAAATGCCTGCGGCATTTCGCAAGCCTGCCTGCCGGCAGGCTACCCACCCAGTGGACAGACACCCTAATCACTGATATTTATTTTCCACCCTACGCACCGCTCTTTCACGGTCGCTACCTCACTAGACGTATACACATTAATTATGATTAGATACCTTCATGGCAAAGACTGAAAAAAACTTTATAAAAATTGATCGTAAAAAAGACGGAGCAATGGGCTTTAACTTGTTTCTGTCTTTTATTGGTGCAGCTGTTTACTTCGTAAATCAAGTTGATGGATTCTGGAATATTATTCTGGCGCTATTAAAAGCAATGGTGTGGCCAGCAATCTTTATTTACAATCTACTGCAGTTTTTTGGGGCGTAAGGCAGTAGAAACCTTATTTCAGAACAGGAATGCGCTTTACTATTTTTGTGTTGCTCCACCACTTTCCTAAGCCTAACTGTTGACGATCGTTCGTTAAGAGAATAATAAAGAGGCTGAGAATATAGATACCATGCTCATCGAGTAGCGGATTATGCTCTGGTGGCAGCACTGCCAAATACATCAAAAGCATTAGCAATGACCCTGAATAAACAGCAATTGTCACCCCTATACCCAGCATTAGAGCCACGCCAATTGCTAGAAGTCCAACAATAAACAAAGCGTTTACTATCCACCAGCTGGCGATTGATTGAAATAGGCTGGCGAGTGGTCCTTGTGTGGCGTAGGTAAGAAAGCCTTCAGCGGGTGCGCCACCGTTAACAACGGCTTGGCTGCAGAAATACTCAACATCTCCAGAGATTACGTCCTTGCACGTCGTAAAGCCGAGTCCCAAAAATTTGTCTAAAAAAGCCCATAAAAACAAAAAACCTAATGATATACGTAATAGCCCAATAAATAGTTCAACTCGTGAGTGGCCTTCTTTTCGCATCCATTTATTGTAGTGCAGGACAGGTAATGAGTAAATTTATAAAGAATCTATTATATAAACCGTAAAAATACCGTATACTCAAAACCATGAGCACGATATTTTGGTTGTGCACCTCCGTTACTGCGCTTAGCGCAGTAATTAGTAGCGGGTTTTCGCTGCAGGCACTTTTGCAGTCTAGAAAAACTGATCCAGTAAACGCAATGTATGCGTATTCGCGTAGCTTAGCTTTGGCGCTTGTGGGCTTGTCTTTATTTATAGTTCGTTCAGAAGAATATTTAGTAGCGGTGGCGGTTACCATGATTTTCGTACAAGCCTTTGACTTTTTAATTGGCATACAACTTAAAGACGTTCCACGCGCAGTTGGTCCACTAACGCTGGCCATAACTAATTTAGTTTTAGTGATATTGCTGTGAATAAAAGTAAATTACAAGACCGACAGTGAAGATTGTGAGAAAAGTATTGCTTTTAAAAGATTCGATAGACTTTAAAAATCCATTTTTGTTAGCTTCTATCATTGGACTTACGGTTGTTGGAACATTTTATATTTTGACCAGTAGAGCTGCCACTCAAGTGATATTTGTTGAGGCTGAGTCAGCTACAACCGACGATTTAGTCGCACGAAAATATGATGATCCAAATGCTTCTGGTGGATATATTGAGTTCGGACAAGAGTCATCTAGTGACGGTGGTGGTGGCGGCGACGAAGAACAGTGGATGGGTTACACAAAACCGAACGCTCAAAACACTGGCCACATTAGCCCTCGTTCAAGCCTGACAAAAATAAGTGGCACAGTAATAGACGATGCATGGCTGAACGCCAATAATGGTGGGTCTCGAATTGTTGAGGGATACCACTTCACCGGTCAGGTTACGATTTTAGCCGACAACGTTACACTGCGGGACTTTTATATTAATGGGGGTCGTTACGGCATATACAATGGGGTGTTTGAAAGCAATGCATCTAAAAATTTGGTTATCGAAGACGGTGAAATTACCAATAGTACAAGCTCGGGAATTGTAGCATCCAACGCCACTATTAGACGGCTTCACATTCACCACCATGGATCTGACGCGATCAAACCGTTTTCTAATGTTTTAATTGAATCAAATTATATCTCTCATTTAGGATCAATCCCAGATTCTCACGCTGACGGAGTTCAAATGGTGAGTGGCAGTAATGTTACAGTTCGTGGGAACTTCTTTGATATGCGTCACGACGAGCCTGGCTATAACAACTCGCAGGTGATTATTATGCAAACAAATATTGGCAATGTAGACAATATACTGGTTGAGGCTAACTGGATTAATGGTGGCGGCTACAGCGTACAGATAAATGATAAGGGCAATGGCTATGGAGAGCCAACAAACGATAGGGTAATAAATAATAGATTTGGGCGTGATTATCAGTTTGGCCCACTGCGGACCAATAACAACACACTTACTGACAGAAGTGGAAACGTCTGGGACGATACGGGGCAACCAATATGACAGTAGCCTCTTTCACTAAAACGGCACGTGTATTTAGTCTATATGCAGTGGGAGTTTTCGTTGCTGCACTTATGTGGCTGACACTAGGTAGCTCCATGCCAGCACACGGGTTATGTTCAGTTAACCCAGAATTTGGAGAGGCCACTTTTAGTACCACTGTTCCCGCCAGCGCACCAGACGGCACGTACCGAGTTTGGACGCGGGTTTCAGCAGCATCTGGGTCTTCAGCAAATTCTTACGCGCTTGAAATTAGTGGTGCCGGAATTGATCAATGTGTTGAGCAGGTAGGCGGGGTAGCACTTACAACTGATTGGCAGTGGGTTGACTTTCAGTCAGGAGACAGCGCTTCAAAAATTGATGTGGCTAATGTTCAAGCTTCTGGTTCTTTAGATTTTCGATTGATAGGTACAGATGATGGCTTACGAATTGATAGTGTTTTATTGGTGCCGGTTAACGAAAATGGTCAGCCGAGCTGCACGCCAACGGGCACAGGTTCAAACTGTACTGCGCCTCCACCCGAGCCTATCCCAACTAATAAAACTACCGAGCCAGCTCATAGTAAATCTGGAATAAATCTGTACTTTGATGGTTCGAACCAGTATGTAGATGCTGGTACTAGCCAGTTTAATTTGGACAATGGTTCTGGCATAACACTGGAGGCTTGGGTGCACCCCGAGCAAATCAGTAATTGTTCGAGCGACGATTGCCGGATTATTTCTAGAGCTTCTGGTGTTAGTGCCAATGACCACGAATTCATGATATCGACAATAAGTGGGGGAGATTTACGACTTAGGCTTAAAATTGGCGCAAATACCCAAACTCTAATAGCTGGCACAGGAACATTACAAGAAGGAGAATGGGCTCATGTAGCGGCGACCTACGACGGCTCGACGATGAAGCTCTATAAAGACGGAGTTTTGGTTGGCTCACAAGCAGCAAGCGGACAGCTTAATGTAGGCAGCTCTAATAAAACACTAATTGGGGCAAACACCGGTAATGACAACCGTGAATGGAGAGGTCAGATTGATGAGGTTAAGATATGGAATAAAGCCTTATCGATTTCAGAAATAACTCAAAGTAGCACGAATGATATTTCTAACACCGCCGGGCTTCAGGCTCATTGGGAGTTTAGGGAAGGGTCGGGCAGTACAACTATTAACAGCGTCAGCAATACTCAAGCGAGTCTCATAAACAATCCAGAATGGATTACCCCTGATTCAGGCTCCGATCCGGGGGAAGAATCACCAGATAATTCGACTCAAGCAACATATACAGTTAGCGCACAATCTATTGATCAAGTTCACTATGTGACTGTAGAGGTGAATGGCGGTCAAGATAGTGATGGTCAGCCGCGGCTGTATGAAACAGCTCAAGTTCAGCTTGATTTTAATTCAGATCACGTTCGCTTTAAGAGTTTAGATAGATCAACTAGTTCCTTTAGTACACAAACACCTGACGATGTAAGTCAAGCCCTTGATGGTGCTAATAGCTCTGTCGTTCTTGGCGCTGGTAATACCGAAGCATTGAGCGGTCAAAGCACGATGTTTATTGTTGAGTTCGAAGAAACAGACTTCGCGGGTCAAACGACCATTTCGCTCAATGGCAGCAGCGGGAATACCACACTGCTGTACAGCGGAGAAGCGGTCCCGAGCATAGATTCTAGTTCTGCGGTGACCCTTGATGTTGGGGATGCAGAAGCTCCAACTACGCCAGCTAATCTACGCCAAACTTCACGTTCAACGAGCAGTATTTCTCTTGGCTGGGCTGCCAGTACCGACAATATTGCCGTCGATAGCTATCGTTTATTCAGAGACGATGCAATTATTAGCGATACTGATTCTTTATCCTTTACAGACACAGGCCTTAGCGAAGATACCTCCTTCTCGTACCAAATAGAAGCAGTAGATTCATCAGGAAACAGCTCGCCGAAAAGCGATCCAGTAACTCTAAGGACTGGCGTAAAAGGCAACATCAATGATGATGCTAGTAATAAAGTTAATTTATTAGACCTTTCTCTTCTGTTGTCTAACTGGCTGTGCCAAACGTCTCAAGATAGCGATAACAGATGTTCAACATCGGCCGTAGATATTGGCGGCGGCAGTAATGGACAGCCAGATGGAATAGTAAACTTATTAGATTTATCGATACTGCTGAGTAGGTGGACAGGATGATGCGAATACTAAGATCGCTGCCAATTACCACCATTTTGGCGGTATTAGGTATAGCGAGTTTTGCCCTTCTTTCTGGGCAGTCTTTTAGTGTAGATGGCTCTGCAAACTTTACTTTCAGCCCCAACACTTCGTCTTTGGACGTTGGACAGAAGGTCAGGGTAGCTGTGGTTGTCGACACAGGCAGCGGCGAAAGTGACTCAGTCCAAGCACAAATCAATTTTGATCAATCTAAATTAACGTTTAGAAATTTCGATTATTCTACGAGCTCATATCCTGAGGTGACGGTAGAGAGTAGTGAAAATTCTGGTGTTATAAGAATGGTCCGAGGTACCTACCCGCCTGGGGTAGTAGGGCAGGCAACAATCGGCGTCGTAGAATTTGAAGCAATTGCTGCTGGTGAAGCAGCGCTAACTTTTACTGCCGCCGAGACTTATGCAGCAACAGCAGGAGAAGCCTATGACACTCAAACCACAAACACGACTATAGCGATTAGTGCAGTTGAGACCGAGCCTGACGAGCCAACTCAACCAGACGAACCGAGCGAGCCAACTCAACCTAATGAACCTGACGATGGTTCATCGAACACAGGATCAGGTAGCTCTTCAGGTTCAGGGTCTTCGTCTGGATCTGGTTCGACCCCGCCAAGCTCAGGTGGATCATCTGGCTCAGGATCGAGTTCGTCAGGAGGGAGCTCCAGCGAATCGCCGTCTCAACCTGAAATTGATTCACAAGCACCAGCTATAAGCAGCGAAGTTGTGCTTGAACCAACTTTTACAGGGGTTAAAGTTAGTTTTGAGACGAACGAAAAAGCAAGAGCCGTACTAAATTATGGGTTAGCCGGCGAAGTATTATCTCAGTCATCAGCCGGAGCTGCCAATACAACCCAACACTCAATTGTGGTTGCTGACGGTAATTTACCAGCTGGACATATTTTTGATTACACTATCCAAATAACTGACACCGCCGGCAATTCTACTGAATTAGAGTTAGCTCAATTTATTACAAGAGGTTATAGGCTAGAAGTTAAAGTTATCGACATACATGGTGATCCATATGCGCGTCAGCAAGTTAAGTTGTATTCGCAGGTGCGAGAAACCCAAACCGATTCAGACGGTGTAGCGGTCTTCAATGACATTGCTCCAGGCGAGCACCGAATTGAGATTGTGCAAGGAGAGGGAGGATTTTCGCAATATGTACGAGTGGATGATTACTATCAAACCTTAGTCGATCCAACGAACGTAGATGCGTTCGAGGAAGACTACGTAGTTGTCGCAAACGTTCAGCTACCGTTTGAAGACCCTACCAGCGCAGACTTGTCGCTGGTTATTGTGCTAGCCAGTATCCTATTTATGATGGTTGTTTTAGGCGCCGGCGGCTATGCATTTTACAGAGCAAAAAACATGGCTGTCGCTGAAAAAGCTGACGATACAGCTGAATTTGCATCGAGCCCTCTTACGGATTCGGCCGACAACCAAGCCGTGCGAGCCCCAGACGAGTTACTTGAAAATATTCCAAAACCCGAGCCACCGCAGCCATCGCAAACCTTCACGCCTACAAAACAAATAGACGAGGACTCCGACAAAGAATCTGATGTCTGATATTCACTACCTTGCAACTACAAAAATTATGGTGGTTGGATATTTTTTTCTGAGTGCTTTGTTTGTAGTGACGATTGCGTGGCAAGATGTAGTTGAGCGGCTGGCAGGTTACGATACAGTCGAGCTTATTAATCGCACCGTAATCGATAACTTTGAAATATTGCTTCGTCTTACTGAGAGCTTACCAATAACCAGTTATTTGGCGTCGATATTTTTTTGGGTCATAGTTGGGTTAATTGTCTATGTGTTTTTGTGGCTGACTGCAAACACACTGGTTGGGCTGTATAACCGATGGGTTTTAAAAACTCAGTACGTGAATAAGGGAGAGCTCCCGCTATCGACTTTACTAGAGCATGCTGTACGAAAAGTGATAATCATTGGGTTGCCGCTAACGGCCTTCATTGTTGTCTGGACCATGCTGCCGTGGGTTGTAGCTCGTTTTAAAAGTGCGCTTATTGACCCTACTATATATGTTATTGCACAAAACATCGGGGGTATATTACTGCTAAGTTTTGTCCTGCATACGGTTGTTGTTTGGTTTAGAGTTGTTGCTGGACGTCCAGATTTTCTAAATTCTAGGTAAGTTTTTCACCTATTCTTAGCAATTCATTATATTTAGCCGTTCGTTCACCGCGGCTCATAGAGCCGGTTTTTATTTGGCCAGCATTCACGCCAACAGCTATGTGAGCAATTGTTGTGTCTTCGGTTTCGCCAGAGCGATGAGAAATAATTGTGCCAAAATTATGTTGTTTGGCGATTTTAACCGCTTCTAGTGTTTCCGTTAGGGTGCCTATTTGGTTTGGCTTAATTAAGATAGCGTTACAGGCTTTAGTTTCGATAGCCTTAGTAAGGAAAGTTGTGTTTGTCACCAACAGATCGTCGCCAACAATTTGCACTGAGTCGCCAATTCTGTGAGTAAGAGCATTCCAGCCCAACCAGTCATTTTGATCTAAGCCATCTTCGATCGAAGTAATCGGGTATGCGTCTGCTAATTTAACTAACCACTCAATCATGTGACCTTGGTCTACTGGGTCTTTTTGGTGATTTAGGGTGTAGGCACCATTTTCGTAGAATTCACTAGCGGCAACATCGAGCGCTAATTCTACGTCGGTTCCAGGCTGATAGCCCGCACTCTCAATTGCCGCAACAATAGCGTCCAGGACCTCGGTATTATCTTTAATACCGGGAACAAAACCGCCCTCATCGCCAACAGTTGTCGATAGTCCTTTGTCTTTAAATAGCTTTTTAAGTTCATGAAATATTTCGCTACCGCACCGAATCGAATCAGCAAATGATTCTTGGTTTTTTGGGAATATCATAAATTCCTGAATTTCAGTTGCACCAGGAGCGTGCTGGCCACCATTCACGATATTTATCATAGGCCGCGGTAAGCTAAATGTGATATTTCCCATTATGGCACCAATATGTTCAAACAATTCAACGTGTTTTGCATCCGCAGCCGCTTTGGCGACGGCTAGCGACACCCCTAAAATGGCGTTGGCCCCCAAACGAGCTTTATTGTCTGAACCATCGGTATCGATCATTATTTGGTCGACATGATGCTGATCGTCGGCGCTAACGCCAAATAAGGCCGGCGCAATAATCGTATGGATGTTGGAGATAGCTTTAGTAACTGATTTGCCATGGAATGATTCGTCGTTATCGCGCAGCTCGATTGCCTCGTGCTCGCCAGTAGATGCACCGGAAGGAACTGCTGCTCGTCCAAAGCCGCCATTTTTAAGCCACACATCAACTTCTACGGTTGGATTTCCGCGAGAGTCTAGTATTTGTCGAGCCTGTATAGTTTTAATCTTCATACGCTTATGGTTACATATAACTACTAAAAAGGGCAACTAGGTGGATAAGATAAAAATCGTCTTTTACGACGTAACAGATACAGACCGAGAACAGTTGTCGCAGCACTTAGACACCGAAAAATTCGATATCACGCTGGTTGACGAAGGTTTAACCGCTGAAAATTTTGACACAGATGCAGCTGCTATAAGCGTATTTGTTAGTACTAAGGTTACATCTAAAATTCTTGAGCAAGCTACAAATTTGCAGCTAATTGCGTGCCGTTCAACTGGTTTTAATAATGTTGACCTTGATGCGGCGTTCAATAAATTAATCGCGGTAGTAAACGTACCAAGCTATGGCAGCAGCACCGTTGCCGAATATGCCTTTGCGATGCTGCTGAGCCTAACACGTCGGCTTGATCAGGCTAATGACCTAACTAAGCAAGGTAAATTAGTTCACGACGACCTGCGCGGCTACGACCTTCGCCACAAGACTATTGGTATTATTGGAACCGGCAAAATTGGCTTTAGGGTTGCAGAAATTGCCCGTGGTTTTGGCATGAATATTCGCGGTTACGACCCGTACCCGAACCACGAACGGGCCCAAAAAGTTGGCATGACCTACTCAAGTTTGTCAGAGCTTGTACAGTATTCTGATGTTATCTCATTACATGCTCCGTATACGCAGGAAAATCACCATCTTATTAACGAATCACTACTACAAAAATGTAAAAACCGGTCTATTTTAATTAATACAGCACGAGGTGAGCTGGTCGACACCAAAGCCTTACTCAATGCCCTTGAATCTGGAAAGTTGTATGGTGCCGGCCTAGACGTGTTAGAAGGGGAGCACCTGCTTGATCTTAACGAGGAGATGCTTTTGCTGCGAGCTGGTCACCCAGACGTAGAAACCTATGAACACAGCATAGAAATATCGGCGTTGCAGCGTATGGACAATGTGATTGTCACTAAGCACAACGCTTTTAATACCTACGAAGCTGTTTCACGGATTAACCAAACCACAGTAGAAAATATACAAAACTACTTTACTGGTAACGTTCAAAACAGCGTCGGTAGTAAAAAGACTGCAACTGGCAAACTAGTTATTGTTCGCCATACTGAAAGTGAATGGAATGCCATGAGCAAATGGACGGGCACGACCGATGTGCACATAACCAATAAAGGCCGCAAAGAAGCTGCGCAAATTGGCGAAATAATTAAAGATGTAACTTTTGATAAAGTGTTTGTGTCTGAGCAAGTTCGAACTCATGAAACGGCCCGTATTATCGCAGCTACTGCAAAAAAATCACTTAAATTTGAAATTTCCTCCGCCATTAACGAGCGAGACTACGGGGTGCTTACTGGTAAAAATAAATGGGAAATCAAAGACGAAGTTGGCGAAGAGGAGTTTAATTCAATCCGACGCGGCTGGGATCACTCAATAGAAAATGGCGAAACTCTAAAAACTGTCTATGAGAGGGCAGTTCCATTCTACAAAGACACTATCGTACCTCTGCTGTCGGCAGGAAAGAACGTCCTAATAGTTGCACACGGCAACTCTATTCGGTCGCTTATGAAATATATCGAGTCAATATCTGACGAAGATATAGAAACAACCGAAATGATTTTTGGCACAGCCTTAATTTATACGGTTGATAATTCTGGCAAACAGCTCAACAAGCAAGCACGAACTATCGACACCGCACCGCCCCCAGCGTAGGATCTTCTTTTTAATCACGCATAAACTAGGGAGACTGGTATTATTAATAGAATATGTCTGATATTGCCCGAGCCCAATCTGTTGCAACGAACGCGCAAAATAAAATTGCGCAATTAGATCGTGAAATAAATACCTTAACTAAGCAGGTTCAAGATCATAAAAACAATTACAAAGAGCTTAAGCGTCAGGCTGTAAAAGAAGCAGTTGATCAAGACGGACAGCTTGTTGATGCGGCTCAGGTTCGCATGAAGGCAGAAAAAGAAAAGATGAACTCATACGATAAAAAAGCTGAGCTGAAGCAACTAAAACGTGACAAATCTGAACTTGAGAGTGACTTAAAAGTGCTTAATAAGTACCTGCAGCGCGCTACTTCGATCAATGCCAGCGTACAGTCTGCGGCCAATACAGTTCAGGGTAAATTATGACAATAACCCAATTCAAAGATTATCTCGTAGACGAGGTTTTCGCCTTGCTTGGCGACAGTCTAAGTGTTAAACGGATGTTTGGTGGTTTTGGGCTGTATCTAGACGGTAGAATTTTTGCGGTTGTTTTAAGCGACGGCCAGTTAGCTCTTAAAGTCGGTGACAATAATCGACAGGACTTTATTGATACTGGCTGTAAACAATGGGTGTATGAAGGGCATAAAAACAAAAAACCGACTACTATGCCGTACTGGTACGCACCGGCCTTATTGTTTGACGATCAGCTAGTGGCAGCAGAGTGGGCAAGAAAATCAGCGGTCAATAGCCAATGAACTGCCAAGAAAAGCTGGCATTTAAATCTGCAGCCGAAGCTCGAGCGAACAAGGCTACACTGGCATGGCGCCATAAAGATGCTCAATTAGGCGTGTACCAATGCAAAGATTGTGAATTGTGGCATTTTAGCTCGCGTTTGTAGATATGTTCTGATACAACTTATATAAGTAACAACGCTTAAAGGAGAACTATGCCTACAACGTTCGAGCAAAATTTATTCGAGGATCATTGGCAATTTGCCGAGTCCGAGCACGGAGAAACACTAAAATCAAATGTTCGCTACGATAGATATCGACCAAGTCATGTTTCGGAAGATGAATACATGGAACTGCTTGGCGCAGATGTCAATAATCTTACTCATATGCCGTTAACGTATGGTGTTGCGCGAGTTTTTGTAAATTATTTAGAGCAAGACCATCCTGGATTTTTATCCCCATACGAACAACAGCTAGTTCTTGCGACTGCTCTTAGTCACGACAGAGGAGAGGCGGTTGTAACGGACATAACCTATAGCGAAAAGACCGATGTGAATGAACGCGAAGAAGAGCAAGTTTTATCTACTATGCTACAACAAACCCCCGTTGAAGAACTTAAGGACATCTATGCCGACGTTGTAGATCAACGGATAGCATTTGATGACAGCACTAAGCTGGGGGAAGTATTTAATATAGTTGAGTTACTGGGATACACCCGGACCAGTCTACGCGCTGCTCAGCATATTGAACAAGGTTCTGCTGGGAGCTGTACATCAGGTTTTCGTTGGATTATCGCAGATGTATTTGGCAACGCTCTGCCAAAACTAGTTGAGCATGCCGCTGCTTATGGGCCAGTTGCACGATATATTGAATCAGCAATCGATCGCATAGATCGTGCGTTTGATTTGATTGATGACGCAACCTATGAAAATTATGCACCTGAGGTTAGAGACGACAAAAAACGCAAGCTTGAGCAGGCTCGCCATGCTGTGGAAGCTTGGAAGCTAGGTCAGAAGTTAGCTATTTAACTTTAGCGCAGGCTAGCTTAACCGCTTCGCTCCAGGTAGGGAAGGCGTGGATCATGTCTGCAATATCGTGAGCATGCGCTCGGTATTTTATAGCAACAGCTAGTTCGTGGATCATTTCACCAGCTCGCGGAGCAACAATACTGGCTCCTAAGATTGTACCTTTTTGGTTACAAACAATTTTAATTAAGCCTGTTTTGGCGTTTTCTGTATTGCTGCGACCAATTGTGTTGACGGCACTTAGTCCGATCTTTGGTTTAATACCGTGGTCCCGAACTTCTTGTTCAGTTATACCAACGCTGGCAACTTCTGGGGAAACAAATACGCAACGAGGGATATTGTGGTAGTCGGCACGGGAACGGTTTTCTTTGCGGGCAAACATGTTGTGTCCAGCTAAGCGACTTTGGTAGGCAGCGGTGTGAGTAAAGGCATAAGGTCCTACCACATCTCCAGCAGCAAAAATATTAGTTTGGCTTGTCTGCATTGTTAGGTTAGTTTCGATACCGTGGCGGGTATATTTTACGCCAGCGTTTTCTAAGCCAAGGTCAACGTTCGGGACTTTACCAGTTGCAATAAGAACTTCATCAACGCTAACAGTGCCTTTATGCGTGCCATCGCCAAAGTGGAGTACTTTTTTAGCACCTTTTTTCTCAACACTGTGCACAATCGTTCCAGTTTTAACGGCAATGCCTTTTTTCGTAAAAATAGCCTTTGTGAGTTCAGCCACCTCTGGTTCTTCGCGGCCAAGCAGTCTGTCAAAGGCTTCGAATTGAATTACTTTACTGCCGAAGGTGTTAAATATTTGCGCAAACTCACAACCAATGGCGCCCCCACCTATAACAGCCAGTGATTTTGGTGGCTTAGCAACATCAAGTGCTTGTTCGTAGGTAATATAGCCAACTTCTTCGATTCCTTTGATTGGTGGAATGAAACTCTTTGTTCCAGAAGCAATTAAGAATTTGCGAGCAGTGTAGCGTTTTCGCTTAATAGTAACGGTATGCTTGTCTAAAAAGTGTGCGTGGCCATGAAGAACATCTATGTTCTGTGATTTAAAAAAACTTTCTGCGCTACTGGTGCCAGTTCGTGATACAACCAAGTCTTTGTAGGCTTTAACTTTTTTCCAGTCAACACTAACTTTACCGGTTTTAATGCCGTATTTTGGTGCCTCGTGGGCCATTTCTAAGAATTCTCCGGCGCGAAGTAAAGCTTTTGTTGGTACGCATGCCCAATTAGGGCACTCACCGCCAAGCTTTGGTGCTTCGTCGGCTATTGCCACTCGTTTACCTGTTTTTGCAACAATGCTGGCAGCGACATTCCCGCCAGAACCAGACCCTATAACTATTAAATCGTAATCGTAGCCTTTGTTTCTAGAACCCATCCGTGCCTCCTTTTTGTAGCGAAATTGCAGATTTTGCATGCGTAAATTCAGCAGTGTGAAGAAATGTAACTGGAATTACATTGAAGAGCGATGATGGGTTTGCAGCACAAAACTCTGTACTTGTAGCCAAAATGCGAGGTGCTGTATGGGTTCTTACCATTAACTAATACTCCTGTGATGTTGGTATAGGTAGGCCGCGTCTTCGTTATACGAAATAAGAACGTTGGCAGCTTTGTGAAGTAGATCCCTAGATGTTACTTCGTGCTTCTTTTCGAGCCATTTCTTAACATATGTAACTACTTTGTCGGCTACCAATTCGGCTTCTTGGTCTGTATGCCGAAGAGCAATTAGCGACGCATAAACACTGGCGTACAGTTTTCGTTCATCAAAATCTTCGCTATGACCTGCTCGTTTTACGACTGTTTTTGTCATTAGTTCCCACCGTTAATCATTAGCATTATTGTAGCGTAAAATCGTCCCTAACCGAAGTTGATGGTTCCGTTTGCAATTAGTATCAGTAGCCACCCTAAACCGATAAGGGTTAGTCCGATGAACAAGCGCATTGCACCCTTGTTTTCTTCTTTCCACTTTTTAACGTTCGTTACTTTAGTGCCGCCAGCAACCATAAACAGAATAATTATTAGAGGCAGCACGAAGATGATGTTGTATAGAATCATCAACATAAAGGCGGCAAAGTTAAAGTTAATACTCAGGATAGTGATAATAGCGATGTATGGTGCGCCGGTACATGGTAGCTCAACTGCCGCAACGAATGCACCAAGGAACATGACACCACCGTAAGATTTTTTCTGTGTAGAATACTCTTGGATTTTTTTTGCGTATTTTGCTGGAATTTGCAAACTAAAGCCTTGGCCGTACCAAAAGTAATCTTTCATTTCTAGTAAACCAGCAATGATCACCAAAAATCCAACAGCTAAAGAAAGGTATTCTGCTAATACAATCGGGATGTTAGAGAAAAAGTAAACTAGCCCTAAGCCGGCGATTAAGTAAGTAAAGAAAATAGCAGAAATATAGGCTAATCCAAGACCTAGTAGGCGCTTAGTGCTACCGCCCCCACTTAACACAACTGAAATCATAAGTATCAGCACTCCAATTGCACATGGATTAATTGAGTCGATTGCAGCAGTACCGATGACAACCGTTAGTGTAGGTAAATCAAGCATTGTCTTCTCCTAATGGATCAATTGCAGTAGGGTCTTGGTAGAAGTATTTTTCTAGCTCATCGTCCTGGACTTCAAATTGCAAACATCGTTTATCTGTAAAATCTTTAGGTTCATCAAATTCAACTATTAAACAGTCACCAGGAGGAACAACAGACTCGCTATTAATAAGGAACTCTACTGGGTTTTCTAGTTTTGCTTGCGTATAAACTGTTCTTGTTTTGCCGTCTATGTTTTGTTCTATATAATTACCGTCCGCGTCTTCTAATAGTGAGTAAGCAAAAACTTGGACTTGTGCTTGCTGACCATCGCTACACGTTTGACCGTTAATAAAACTGGCAAACGTGTTGTCTTTCTGGTCTCTATCAGCCCTTGTATTAAAATATTTGTCGATTAGGTATGCACGCTCAGCTGGGTCAGCTTCTCCGGATGTTTCGTCTTCAAAATAGCTATCTGTACCGCGTTCTTCATCTAGTGAGGCATTGTTCAATGGTAAAATGAGAGAATTACTAGTCAGGCCACCATCAATAACGTGGAAGAACTTTCCTAAGCTAGCGTCACGTTCTTCAACCACAACTCCTTCAAGGTGAATTCTGCGGTCGTCATGCTCGTGGAAGGTTGCTGTGCCAATTTTGTTAGACAAAAAAGCGGTTGGATCACGTAATTCGAGTTCTTGGCCACAAGCCCAAATTTCAAAGTCAGCGTGCCAGTGAACTGGTCCACCGCTTACACTTTGGGTGTTTAGGTAAATTGTTGACCCAATTAAAAGAAGTGTAACAACAAGCGTATTTACGATAATCGATATAAATAGAGGGGTCTTTAGTTTTGGTACTCGGTCACGCACTAATGCAGATACAATTAACAGTATGATAAGTACAGCAGACCCAATTAAAACGCTGTTATACGACAAGTTTGAGGTTGTTGCCTCTAAGTCCTCTGCCGGTGGTACGTACCCGCCCGCTGAAATGTTTTGTGCTAGATTTTGTAATAAATTTTTCATATTTTCGCTTATGCTTTAGACGTAATATAGCATATAATTCGAATAAGAATAGTAAAAAATCAATAAGGTGGGGATATTTTAAAGACGCCGGCATATAAACTTGATAGCCACGAGGCAACCAAACAACTTGATGTCTGGGATGCTAAGGGGCTGTCAGAGTCAGAAGTAAAAAAACGTCAAGAGAAATTTGGGCTTAACGAATTAGAAAGCGGCTCAACAATTTCGCCATTTAAACTGTTTTTTAACCAGTTTAAAGATGTATTGGTAATTATTTTGTTAATCGCTGCGGTAGTTTCGGGTGCTGTAAATACTATAAGTACTACAAACGAAAACAGTGAAGAAGTTAAGCTTTCAGCTACAACTCTTGTGCAAATTCAAGAAAAAATCGGTTGTGATGTTATTGATCAGCAGGGAACAAGTACCGTATCGCAGTATTGTTTGGGTCTGCCAACCCAACAAATATGTGATACCAATTTTGTCGAAACCTATGACTTAAGCCAAGAATGTTCTCCACTTCATCAAGAACATGAGTCAGAAGGCTACACCGAAGCGCTCCTTATATTCGCCATCGTAATCGCTATTGCAATCACTGGTTTTTTAAATGAATACCGCGCCGAAAAAACTGTTGAGGCGTTAAGGAAGTTAGTTTCACAAAACACCAAGGTTTTGCGTGAGGGTAAAGTTATTGAAATCCCTTCCAGCCAATTAGTACCGGGCGACATTGTACTATTAGAAGAAGGCCAAAAAATACCGGCCGATGTCCGTTTAATTGAAGCAAAGAGTTTGCTTATAAACGAGGCGTCACTAACGGGTGAATCTGAAGCCGTTAAAAAAACCACCGACGCCATTGAAGAAGATTCAGCCCTGGGCGACCAAAAGAACATGGTATTTTCTGGCACTTTTGTAAGCAGCGGTGTTGGTACTGGTGTTGTGGTGGCGACGGGGAGCAGCACAGAAATCGGCAAAATCGCTAAGCTTGTCAACGAAGTTGAGACCGAAGAAACACCAATGCAGAAAAAACTTGACGCTCTTGGCAAGCAACTTGGCATTGGAGTAATAGCGATATGTGCAATTGTTTTTGTTGTCATTTTCTTCTTTGACAAAGAAGCAATCGACGCCAGTCTTGTGGCACGGTTAATCTTTGCATTTACAGCGGCCGTAGCCCTAGCAGTTGCAGCCATACCGGAAGGCTTGGCATTTGTGGTTCGAATTAGTTTAGCGCTCGGAGCGCGTCGTATGGCCGGTAAAAATGCGTTGGTGCGCAAGCTATCTGCTGTAGAGGCACTTGGCAGTACTGACACAATTTGTTCCGACAAAACAGGCACGCTGACAAAGGGTGAGATGACAGTTAGGAAATTGTGGTACGACGACAGCTATTACGAAGTAAGCGGTACAGGCTACGGAGTAAAAGGATCATTCAGTCAAAATGGGGCAGAGGTAAAAGCTAGCGAGCTAGACTCGTTACTGCGCATTGGAGCACTGTGCAATAACTCACAATTAAAGAATGAACATGACATAATCGGCGATCCTACCGAGGCGGCCTTGCTTGCAAGTGCAGGTAAAGCTGGCATAGAAAAAGAAAAAATAAATAAACTTGCCAAAAGAATCGAAGAAGTGCCATTTAGCTCTGACCGAAAGCGCATGAGCACTGTTCATAAAGTAAAGTCGGGCTATTTTGTGGCTACTAAAGGAGCCGCCGAAGCAGTGTTAGATGCGTGTAGTCACATTTACCTCAACGGCAAAAAAGTAAAACTTACAGCTGCCCATAAAAAACACATTATGGAGGCAAATACTGAATTAGCATCGCAAGCTTTACGGGTTTTAGGTTTTGCTTACAAACAGTCACGTAAACCGCTTCATAAAGACCAAGAAATCGAAAGTGACCTGGTATTTGTTGGCTTGCAGGGCATGATGGACCCACCGCGGGTGGAAGTTACCGAAGTTATAAAACGAGTCACCAGCGAAGCAGGCATGGACGTGATTATGATAACTGGTGACCATGCAGAAACGGCGAGTGCTGTAGCGGCCGAAATTGGTATTCATGGTGACACAGTGACAGGACTAGAGCTCGATAAAATGAGCCAGGAAGAATTTGAAAAACGTGTAGAAAAAATTCGTGTTTACGCTCGGGTTAACCCAGAGCACAAGATACGTATTGTCCAAGCTCTAAAGAGCCACGGCCACCAAGTTGCTATGACCGGTGACGGCGTGAACGACGCACCAGCTATCAAAGCGGCCGATATCGGCATAGCAATGGGCATAACTGGTACTGACGCCGCTAAAGAAGCCAGCGACATGATATTGCTTGATGATCAGTTCCTGACAATCATCAACGCCATAGAAGAAGGCCGCGGCATTTTTGATAATGTCCGTAAATTCGTAAATTATCTACTAAGCGCCAATATCGCCGAAGTTATTTCAATACTGTTTGGTGTGTTAATTTTCCAAGACCTATTGTTAACGGCCGCTCAACTTCTATTTATTAATATAGTCACCGACGGTCTGCCGGCTGTAGCTTTGGGTTCAGACCCAGCAGAAAAAGGCATAATGCGCTTTAAGCCATGGCGTTTCCAGGGGTCAATCTTAAATAAGCGCGTCTGGACAGAGATGTTCTTGTTTGGCAGCATGATGTCGATTGCTTTGTTGATTCATTTCGGATTTGTCTTCGATGGTCCTCAGTCAGACGCACTAGCTAAATCGGTGGCCTTTATTGGAATGGTTGTCTATGAAATGGTTCGACTTATAGATATACGCACTGACTACAACATACGCTGGTTTTCTAACCCGTGGCTTAGCGTAGCTATTGCGGGTAGCTTTGCGTTACTTGCAGCGGTTGTGTACGTCCAACCACTGGCCGACTTATTTGGACTAGTACCAGTCGGTGCTGTGCACTGGATAGCTATCGGAATTGTTTCGGTAGTATTATTTGCAGCCATGAAAATCGCCAACCCGATTTTAGACCGGATTATGCCCGACGTGCCCAGCTCGTAACCATCGTAATTTGAGTTTTACTCGTTTCATTATAAAATATTTGTAATGAACGAATTATATAGTGGAGTGGATTTTTACGCAGATGCCGATACAGCATTACGACGCGCCGATGGCGTGCCACTTAATTGCTTACATGGTCGAGCGGACGATTCACGCGTCGCACGTGCATTTCACCTCGAAAGATATCTGGTAGGCAACCGAAAAAGAGGTATACGCTTAGTAATTGATTTTGCCGATGCTCCAGAAAACACTTCTTTGGTCACCGAACTTGAGCAGCTTCCAGAAATTAATTCTGAACTGTTGTGCTGGATCGGACTGAGCAGAACCGTACACCAACAACGCAGCGATAGACACGACAGAGGCCTAATAGCTCCTGAGAATTCGCGGTTTTTAGAAGTAAGCCAACGAGAACAAGGGTCAATAGAATATTTTATGGGCGATCCATTACGAAGAATCAATGCCTTAGAACAATTTGCAACAAAAACGCAAGAAGAACGCGACGAGTTTTTAAATGCTTTTTATATACGCAAAACAGGTACACGTGATCAAGCGTTTGCTGATGGTTCGTGTTCTGGGCGTGAACAGGAATCACAAAAAAACGACGGACGGTGCGGCTTACATCAGCACCCATGGATGACTTCGTGGAGTCGGAAGGTATAACAACATATTCTACAAAAAGTTATTGACAAATAAGCAAAAGCGGTATATATTATAGTCATCATCAACTAAAACAAAAAAGGCCTTTGGCTAAAACATAACGTCAAAGGCCAAGAAAGAAAAACAAACATGGTTTTTGGTTTAAACGATGATAAACAGTCAAAGTCTTCAAAGGCAGACGACCAAGATGACGCGGCGGCTAGCGCTCAAGCAGTTTTGGACGAAATAAACGCTAAAGAAAAAAGCGACTCTGAAGATTGCGCCTTCTGCTAAAAATAAACGGAACGCGTAGATAAAAGCCCCTCTAAAGCAGGGGCTTTTGTTATGATTGGACTTATAAATGGCACACATACACACTAATGATGACGAGCATGACCTGACGGTTAGTGCCTACATCGTCAAAATTGAAACGAACGCACCTAAAGTAATGCTGCACATGCACAAAAAACTAAAAATGTGGCTACAATTTGGTGGACACGTGGAATTAAATGAAAATCCGTGGCAGGCATTAACACATGAAGTTCTAGAAGAATCCGGTTACAAGATGAGTCAGCTTCAGTTGCTGCAGCCGCCACAGCGCTTTGTTCCACAAAGTAAGGGTGTTGCGTGGCATCCCCAGCCGCTTGCGGTAAATACTCACCAAATAGGCGATACCAAACATTTTCACACTGACCTAGCATACGGCTTCGTTACTGATCAAAAACCACAATTATCCCCGCAACAAGGGGAGTCCGGAACAGTTGGCTTGTTTAGTATTGATGAAATTAGCAGTAATAGTGTTGATCTGTCACCAGCAACGAAAGAGCTTGTTTCATTTGTATTGAATGACGCGTATCAGTCTTGGGATCGCATTAGGTTATCTTAAACGTAAAAATTTAAAGACCAGCTCATCGTAGGGACGTTCCCTAGAGCTGGTCTTGCTTATTTTGATAAGAAGAACTTCAAAGGTCACCATTGCGGTTCATTCGTGACAACACGAACCAACCAAGGGTACCGTAAAGTAAAGCGGAAAACCATAAACCGGCACTGAGCGAGTAGTTGTCTACAACCAAACCAACAACAGGGCCGGCGAAGGTATAGAAAAGCTTACTAGCTAAGCTATTAACACTCATCACCGTAGCTCGAATATCAGACTCAACATGTTCATGAACATAGTCGCTCATGACTGGCATGGCAGCGCCACGTATGAACTGAAAGCCCAGTAGTACAGGCAGCATCCACACTAGAGTGAACGCTCCAATCAGCACGTAGCTAACTGTGCCTATAAGTACAAAGCTCTTCAGGGCCCGTCGTTTGCCAAGCTTTTGTTCATACCAAATGCTTACTTTGGCAGAGAGGCCTTGGCTAACAAACAACAAGGCTGTCAGCGCTCCAAACCAGCCAAGGGGTACTCCGACTTGCTCAAACAGTGGCTGAGTAAGCCAAAACATAGTGTGTGTGAGTGTAGTAACCACCGCTCCATAGGCGATGAGCCACTTCAGCTGTTGGTGCTCGCGCAGACTATATCGAACTATCTTTTTGACTTGCTTCCACGGATTCTTGCCGGTTGGCTTTGTCCGAGGAGGCTCGATAATGAGTAGACTAAACGGAACTAACAAAGCTGTAACAATTGCTTGAGCAACAATAACCGATTGCAGGCTAATAAGAGCAATAAAGCCGCCGGTAAGTGCTGCTAGAGCAGATGACCAGCTACTCAGCTCGTGCGCTCTGGATTCAAACTTGCGGTAGTAGCTCTCGCGGCTCAAAGCGATCAAACTATCTCTGGCTAGTGCTTGGTCTGCTCCACTTAGGAAACTGAGGCCAATTCCGATAAGTATTTCCATCGGCAAAAATTGCGCAAAGCCACTCGCTAGCGCGTAACCTCCAAAACCAAGTGCAGTAAACAGTCCTCCAAGCACCACGCTTATTCGGCGCCCAAAGACATCTGCGAAGTAGCCGCTCGGCACCTCTAGCAGTACGATCGCTGCTGCAAAGATAGACTGCAGCGCAAACACTTCGGTCTGGCTAAGCCCGTTTTCTTGAAAGAACAGAACAATTACAGGAGCAAACACACCAAATGACCGTATGGCTCGCAAAATATACAGCAGTTTCAGGTTTCGCTTCATTTTTTGTTCTAGTTTACTGTTCATAATGTATCTCCTTATCTAATTAGGTGCTAATCTTAGATCCCCCTAAGACCAAATCAGCTCTCAAGCATTGTTTTTAAAAGAGTTGTTGTTGCAAATTAAAAAGCCCTCTTTTGCTTGAGGGCTTATCTGGATCCTAGTGAAATGTATTAATTTTCTAAAAGTTTGTTCCGCGATAAGCCACAGCAGGATAGACACCTGCAAACATTGCAGTTGTTGGTAGAATCTGTGATCGGTTGTTATGCTTATCGTTACACATAATTACACTACTATAGAATAGTATAAAACTTTAGTCAAATTTAGCTGAATAAACTCGTTGTTTTCCAGTAGAACCAAAATTCAATCAATATCGCTACAGCGATTAGCAGGTACCAGACAACGACCAATTGATAAGGTTTAACGTAGGTGAAGAACTTAGTTAGTTTGGACTTTGCAGCATATCGTTCTGCGTATTGTTGCAATGTAAAGATAAAAATAGGGATAACTGCCGCCCAAACGATAATGCAATACAAACATAATGCCCCAATAACATACACGCTGTGGTAGAACAGCCATGTTATGAATCCAGCGCCAAAAATTGAACCAGCTAGTAGTCCCTGCCAAAACCATTTTTTAAATCGTGCGCCAGCAAACAAGGCCATACCAACGGTAATAAGTACGCTAAAACTGGCAACACCAATCAACATATTAGGAAAACCAAAGGCTTCTGCTTGATCAGTTTCCATCACAGAGCCACAGGCTAGAATTGGGTTTAGGCTGCAGCTTGGTACATAGTCAGGATTGGCAGCTATATTAAGTTTTTCGATCACCAATACACCGGAGGCTACTAACCCAATCAGCCCGCCAATAACGAGGATAAAAGGGAATACTTTTTTGAGATTATTTCGTGTCATGAAGGCCCCCAAAAGCCAGTAGCATCGACAAAGCAAAACCGACAACAATGCACAAACCACTTAAAAGAGGCAGAACAGAGTAACTAAACACGCCAAGCCCCAGTAGTTGAGCAAGCAAAGAGTATGAAGCTGCGGTTGAAGATTTAGTAACTTTGTAAATAAGTGTGGTCGAAAGTATGACAAAACCAACTACGAACATTGTGGCAATAAACGGATTAAGCGCTAGTACATGTTGAGCGGCTTCAGCTGAGTCGCTATGGTCTTCACCGCCGTGTGCGAAAAGCTGGAACACGTTAGTTCATTTCCATATCAGAACCGTGGTCGGTTTCATCGTGTGAATGACTTGATTCTTCTGTAACGGTAACAGTAGTGAGTGCCGCAATTTCTTCGCCGTTAACACTGTATGTTTGATGGTCGTTGGTATTTAGTGTTACTTCTATTTCATGTTCACCAACATCGCCGAGTTCACTAATGTAGTAGTTGTTGGCGTATAGTCGCGTAATTTTTTCGCCGTCAATATATAAGTGGGCGTGGCCTTGGCCAGCAACATGGCTGCTACTGGCGTTCTCTGGGGCGAACGTAAAGTTTTCGGTATCAAAGCTAATGTTCCAGCCAGCCATTGCATCTGGTGTGACGCGTACGTTCATAACCATTGGGGCGTCGGCTGCGTCTACATCAAACAGTACGTGGTCGTGAGTATGTTCATCTGATTCTGTTTCGCTATGAGCTTCGTCCATTACGGTAGTAGTATCAGCATTATTTGATTGAGCATTACCAGCTACATAGCCAAGCGGAAAAGCTAGCAACAAGGCAATCACTACCCCCAAAACCACATTAATATTTTGCGTCTCTTGTGTATTGTTGCTCATAACCTCGTCCTTTTTTATATACCTTATGCTATTAGGTTAGTCGTTAAATTGATTCTTATCAATAAGATAGACATCTGGTATAGTTGTATCTCAGCAGATTATTCTGTATAAAATTTTTTGCGGCGGCATAGCTCAGATGGTTAGAGCGCAGGACTCATAAGCCTGAGGTCGGTGGTTCAATTCCACCTGCCGCTACCAATTTCGAACCGTTTAATATATAATTAAAGCCTAGTATGAGTGATATACTAGACCCACCAGTTATCGAACCCCAAAACCGCCGCGAAGGCGGTATTTTTTTAGGCACTAATCGCTCTGCCCGAGAACAACAGTGGCGTGAAAATAGAGGACAAAGAACGGTGAAGGCTCTGCGACTACTTGACGGCCAGCTTGAAGCTGGCGAGACACGACCTGTAATTGTTACTTTTAATGAACGATTTAGAACTGAAAAAATCATAAACTATTTCACGCAACACTTTGGTATTAATCCAATCGATGAAGGTTTGTACGTTTGTAGCTCAAAAATAACGGTTGTTGATCCAGAAAAATCAGTAATTGAGATTCAACATCCAAAAACTCACGACGATCTGTATTTACCTGGGGCCGAAGGCGTAGTCGACTTAGTGACATTGCACGATCAGGTAGCTGTCACCTGCTTAAAAGCAGAGCCAGATCAGTTTAGTGTCGGGGTTTTACCTAAGCCATTTTAAACAAGGCTTAGGATGTTATTTCTCGTAGCTCATCATTAGCTCTTCGATTTCAGTTAAATATTTAGCAATTTCTTCTGAAACTGGTAGTTTTTCTTTCTTAATTTTAAACGCTGCGTGCGGGTCAACATCCATTTCTCGCCACGTTCGCCAGTTGTCATTAGCGTGTATGGTTAAGGGCATTATTTTATCAACCGCATATACAAATCGAGCTTCTTTAGTTTGTTTATTTTCATATTCCTTAATTCGTTGAATCATTTCAGGGAACTGGTCTCGCCAATCCGCCTCTAGTTGACGCAGAGCAGCTGCTTCTTTTTCTTTTTTGGCGTTTAAAGTCGATATGTCTGCCAAAAAGTAGGTATCACCAGCATGAACTTCTACCATGTCATGCACCAGCGCATACTGAAGAATTTTCTCGGTATCATAGTTATTGTCAGATCCGGACGCTATATACCATGCGGTAACAGCTAGGCTAAAGCTATGATCAACATCGTTTTCTTTCTCGTCAGTTCCCGGAATATACGCCGTTCGTTTTACGGCTCTAAGTTGCTGAATAAATGCTTGGAGTTCAATGAGTTTCTTTATATTCGGTAAAGCCATAGTAACTAGTATTTCATGAGGACGAGGCTTCGTCATCATGAAAATAGTCAGTTTGTTTCATAAATCGCTCTAACTGCGCCAAGTAGACTGAATTAAAAGGCTCATAGGCTAAGCCTCTACCACGGTGACGAAGCAGAACCTCCTTTTCTACCTGTGTTTTAGTGAGTTTATTCTTTTTAAAATAGTTACTTTTGCTTGTTTGCAGTACAGCTAAAGCTAAAAACTTATCTAACGCGCTTATAAACTGAGCCTCTTTAGTGCTTTTTAGTTCATATTCATCTATGAGTTCAGGTAAATTAGGGAAACTAGACCCAAACTTAGACTTGATGATACCAACAGCTTCCGCTTCACGTTCTTTTTTAGAATCTTGCAAATCTTTGTTGGCCCAAAACGACGTATCGCCTGCGTAAACCTCGATTAAGTCATGCACTATGCTTAGCTGGCAGCACTTGCCAATATCTAATGCGGGATCAATGTGTGGTGCGAGTAAAATCGACACAAGTGCCAGAGTAAACGAATGTTCGGTATCGGTTTCGTTTCTGTAGTTACTTTGGCCGTTTAACTGAAAAGGTATATCACGTTCCAACACATGAAAAGGGTAAATCAGCTCTTTGAATACGTGGTCTAGTTTATCTAACAGGTCATGTTCATTCATTGTTATCATTATGGCATGGAAATTTTATGGCCGAAACCAGGGAAGTACATTGTGGCAGTGTCTGGTGGGGTAGATTCGGTTGTGCTGCTGCACAGGCTAGCAGTTCGCAGTTCGCAGTTCGCAGTCTTGCCCACAGACAGGCTGGTTCGGAATAATTTAGAATCTACCAATGATCAACCGAATAATGAAAAATCAATGAAAGGTGAAAAAAGAAAAATAAAAAATAGATACGAACTTATCGTAGCGCATGTTGACCATGGTTGGCGTACCGACAGCAGCGACGATGAGCGCTTTGTGCGCGAACTTGCGCAAAAATATAAGCTCAACTACGTATCAACTAAACTCACACTGCCTAAAAAAAGTGAAGCAGCTGCCCGTGCCGGTCGGTGGGAGTTTTTGCACGACCTTCGCGTAAAGCATGATGCCACTGCAATTATTACCGCCCACCATGCCGACGATATTGCGGAAACAATTCTTATTAACCTTCAACGGGGAACGGGGCGGAGTGGGTTGACGTCACTAAAAGAAACGCTGCATATAAAACGGCCGTTATTAAACGTAACTAAAAATCAAATTTATGAGTACTGTGTTGCGCATAATATAGAGTTTGTCGAGGATTCAACCAACAAAGACAACACCTATACCCGTAATGCAATTCGAGCAAAGCTGGGGCGGGCTCAAAATACGTCTAAAAAACTACAAAAAATATACAGCCGCATGCTTACAATTAATGCAGAAATCGACGAGTTGTTAGGTGGTATCGAAAAAGCGGTTTCTGATAAACAGGGTGCACGCATTAACGTCGACAGGCAGGCTTTTTCAAGTCTCGATCAAAAAATACAACATGAGCTACTGAGGTTTTTGGTGTTGCGATTAAATAGCGATGCCGAGCTCAATACAGAGCAAATTACGAGGGGAGCAGACTCGATTAATGCGTCTTTACCTAGTAAAATTACCGAACTTGGCAGTAGAATAGAGCTCAAGCACCAGAAGCAAATTTCATCAATTGTGCGGATTAGCACTCCACGTATGGAAGTGCTAAAATAGTGAGACACTACAGAGAGGAACAAACCATATTATGGATAAAATGAAGAATAACAAAAAACAGCAGAAGAATTTCGGCTTCGCAGCACTACTGATAGTAATCGGTTTACTGGTGGTGGCCGTATTTAATCAACCGTCTAATATTCCTGAAATATCATTTACCGAGGTTGTTAATAAAGTCCGCAACAACGAAGTAAATACCATTATCGTTAAAGGTAACGACCTAGAGCTATACGACGAAGAAGTCGCCGATGTAGATGGAAGTGTAGAGCCGGATTTTGTTTCTCAAAAAGAGGATGGCTTGTCAGTTTCTACCGAACTACGTGAACGTGGTATCGAAGAAGGAACTGTTTCGGTAAAAAGCGAAGACGTAAATGATTCTGGCCAGGTGTGGACGCAAGTACTGTTTGCCTTCGGTCCGCTGGTACTATTTGTGTTTATTTTGTTCTATTTCATGAAACAAGCTCAGGGCCAAGGCAACCAAGCTATGAACTTTGGTAAGTCACGTGCAAAAGTTTTTGGTGACACCAAAGAAAAAGTTACTTTTAGTGAAGTTGCAGGTAACGAAGAGTCTAAAGAAGAGCTGCAAGAAGTCGTAGAGTTTTTAAAATTCCCTAAAAAGTTCCGCGAAGTTGGCGCAAAAATTCCTAAAGGAGTATTGCTGGTTGGTAGCCCGGGTACTGGTAAAACCTTAATGGCTCGAGCCGTAGCTGGTGAGGCAGGCGTGCCGTTCTTTAGTATCAGTGGCTCAGAATTTGTAGAAATGTTTGTTGGTGTAGGCGCCAGCCGAGTACGTGACTTGTTTGCTAAGGCTAAGAAGAATAGCCCCTGCATTATCTTTATTGACGAAATTGATGCAGTCGGTCGTCGACGAGGCTCTGGAATGGGTGGTGGACATGACGAACGAGAGCAAACCCTCAACCAGATTCTTGTAGAAATGGATGGCTTTGAACAAGGCACGAATGTAATTGTTATCGCTGCTACTAACCGTCCTGACGTTCTTGACCCAGCTCTATTGCGACCGGGCCGTTTTGACCGACGAGTAACCATACCACTACCAGATAGAAAAGACCGCGAAGCAATTCTAAACGTTCACTTTAAAAAGAAGCCAACCGACAAATCAGTAAATCTTGATGCTCTTGCTGCTAAAACAGCTGGTTCATCTGGAGCTGATCTGATGAACATTGCTAACGAGTCAGCTATTTTAGCTGCCCGTCGTAACAGCAAAACAATTAGTAATGATGACGTAACTAATGCTTTTGAGCGTGTAGCAATTGGTCCAGAGCGCAAAAACAAAATTATGAACGAAAAAGACAAAGAACTAACTGCCTATCACGAAGCGGGGCACGCTTTGGTCGGCCACGTACTGCCGCTGAGCGACCCTATTCACAAGGTGACTATTATTCCTCGTGGTGGTACAGGTGGTGTTACATGGGCTATCCCACCAGAAGACAAGTCTTACCATTCAATCAATGAATACAAAGATGTACTGGCTCGAATACTGGGCGGACGTATTGCAGAAAAGATCATTTACGGCGTCGACAACGTTACGACTGGTGCTGGCAGCGACCTTAAAAAGGCTGCAGAACTAGCTCGTGAAATGGTGATCGAGCAGGGAATGGGAACTAAGAAACTGCGTAACATGGTCTTTACCGCCGACCAACAGAGCGGCATGATGTTTGACCGCATGGTGCATGACCGTCCGTATAGTGAAGAAACTGCTAGAGAAATCGACTTCCAGGTAGAAGGTCTTATTGCCGAAGCTGCTCACCGTGCCGAGGAAGTAATTAAAGCCAATAAAAAGTACCTTAAAGCCTTAGCCGACAAACTGCTCGATATCGAAACTGTTGACGAAAAACAGGTAGAAGAAGTCTTTGAAGGCACAAAGATGCCGAAAACTGCTGCGATTTAGCGTATGAGCGAAACCCCTCCAATTGTTGGGGTGGGCTTGATTGTTGAAAGTATTGACGACGACGCCGTTTTAATAGGTCGTAGAATAGGCAGCCATGCTGCCGGCCAGTATTCAATACCGGGCGGCAAGCTTGATTATGGCGAAGAGTTTGAAAAAGCTGCCAGCAGAGAATTGTATGAAGAAGCCGGTCTAAGGGTAGACGAAAAAGCTTGGCGCGTTATGGGCGTGGTGAATAACTTGAGTCTAGTTGAAGCGGCCGGAATACATACGATCTCGATAATTCTTCACACAATACACTTTAACGGCACCCTGCAAAACCGTGAACCAGATAAAAACGAAGGTTACTGGTGGTTGCCATGGCACGAAGTACCAGAACCACATTTTGAACCGAGTAAAGTTGGGCTGCACTGCTATTTTAACGGCGGTAAAACCTACCTAAGCGAAGATGAAAAGCGTCAACTATTTACCCATACATAATAAAATAAGGAGACACCATGAAAACTTTAAGCGACTACCAGTCGATAATTGATACTTTTTTAGAAGAACAACAATACGAACCAAAATACTGGTCACCACACGAAAACCTTGCTCGTTTAATTGAAGAGCTTGGAGAGGTCGGCCGGATATTAAATAGAGAATTTGGCCCAAAGCCACCAAAACCCGGTGAGGATATTTCTCATCTACAAGAGGAATTAGGAGATATTTTAATTGCCCTTATTTGTTTAGCAAACTCACAAAATATTGACTTAAGTAAAGGAATTGAGCAGGGCATAGCTAAAATGATGCACCGCGACATTGACCGCTTTCCTCGTAAGGGGGGTTGAAAACTAGAACGGTGATTTTGCATAAGGGTGTTTAATATCAAGTTGGAATTTACCTCATTGGGGTGTTGGTGATGGTTTGTGTTAGTTGTGTTATATAATGCAAAGTAAGCATAAACAGGACACAAACATGAGGTTACAAAAACACCATATAAAGCATGCAGGATTTTTCATATCTTTCGCTGCAGTATTTTTATCATTAGGCTATCTTTTTACAAGCGCGCTTGACGTGACGGCTACTGGCACACAAACAATAGAGATTGTGATTGACAAAGGCGGAGAGGGTGGGGCTATTTCCAGTTCACCAGCTGGTATTAATTGCCCTGGTGCATGTACCGCTCAGTTTCCAGAGAATACTCAAGTTGTATTAACTGCAGCACCATCTACACATAGGGATGTAGGCAAATGGACTGTTAGCCCAGCAGATGACACATCTATTATTTCGTGTATAGAAGGCAACTATAGTAGTTCCTGTACTGTTGATTTGGCCGACTCCCGATTAGCTGCAGGAGCAGATATTTCAATGTATTTTGGCTACACTCATGGCCCGTTGAGCACAGTAATAAAAGGTTCTGGATCGGGAACAGTTAAAAGCACTCCTGCGGGCATTAATTGCCCGAGTGATTGTTCGGAAGTTATCCCGACATCAACAAATTATAAACTAACAGCCACGCCAAGTTCTAATTCGGTATTCGCAGGCTGGGGTACGCAGTCAGAAGGCGGGGGAACATGTTTGTCTGGAGGCGGCAAAGGTGCGTCTTCTGGAAGGCTTACAAGTTCAACTTGCTCAAATGCCTACGTAAATTCTGCAGTTGGTAGCGTTGTAGCAGTAGCATATTTTGATACAAAACCTACAACCAGTACAACCCCCGACAATAAGACTTCTTCTGCATCCTCATCCACAACGTCTGCTACTGATACATCAGCTGACACAGCGCAAGAAACCAATACCCAAGAAGACGAAGACAGCAGTGGAGACGAGAAAGAAACTGTATTTGAGTCAGTGAAGCTTAACGACGAAGAACACGATACTACCGTCGCCGATGCAAAGCCGAAATTTGCAAAAGATCAACCTGTAAAAATTTCTGGCCAAGCAGACCCAAATACAACAATAAAACTATATATTTTCTCGGAACCGCAAGAGGCAACCGTACAAACAGATGAAGAAGGCTACTGGGAGTACACCATAACAAATCTAGAGCCAGGCGATCATCATGTTGAAGTTGCAGTAGTAGATACTGAAACCGGTCAAGAAAGTGAACCAGCTGTTGTAGCGCAGTTTAGTGTTGATGAAAATACAGTAGTAGAAGAGGATGGGGCTCAACAAGTAGACACCCAGAACAGTTCTGACGATGGATTAAACAAAGCTCTTATCATTGGTAGTAGTGTTATTGGATTGGCAGGGATGGGGTACATAGCGTGGTATTGGTGGCACCACAAAGATTCGATTCTAAAACACGGCAGCAAAACAGAACCCACCAATAGCAACGAGTAGGCTTAGAGCTTAGGACTAATACGGCAGTAAAGTGCTCTACTGCCCTATTATGAAAAAATTATTTTAAAATAATTTTAAAATAGATAAAAAATAGTTTTAAAATAATTTTGGCTGTGTGGCGGGCTATAGAGCATGTTTGCTGTTTGTTCGTGTGCATATGCGTTTGGCGGTTTTTGACTGGTTTGATTTGATTTGGGGTGCGATACTAGTAGTAACGATGAAAAACATAATCAGCAGAGCGAATAGTTCCCTAACAGTTGGTAAAGCTGCCTGGATTTTGTCAGGAAGCTTTGCAGTTAGTGCGGTACTTGGTCTGTTGCGCGAAAAGCTTTTAATTGCCAAATTTGGTCTGGGCCCGACACTCGATGCCTACATTATTGCCTTTTCTATACCAGACTTTATGTTTTATTTATTGGTGTCTGGGGCGCTCAGCGTTACCCTGATACCGGTATTGTCTCAACGCTTGCAGACTGGTAACAAAGAGTCTGCTTGGCAAATTTCTGCAAGTTTGATGAATCTGTTTGCTATTGGTACGGCAATTACCAGTATAGTTATTTTTATTTTTGCACCACCACTGGTAAAACTCATTGCTGCTGGCTCGCCTAAAGAGGTTCAAGACACAGCTGCAAACTTAATGCGAATAATTGCCGTTAATCCGTTCCTGTTTTCTATTAGTAGTGTGCTTGCCAGCATGCAGCAGGCTTTTGGTCGGTTCTTTTTTAACTCGCTGGCCCCCGTTGTTTACAACATCGGCATAATTACTGGAATTGTTTGGTTCGCCCCTGCAATTGGCACGCAAGACAATCCGGCGATTGTTGGTGTTGCTCTTGGTGTGGGATTGGGTGCAATATTGCAACTTATTATTCAAACTATTGGTTTGGCCGGCCTTGGATTTAAATATGATCGCAAAATATTTTGGCGAAATCGTGGCTTTAGAAAAGTGCTCAAGCTATTGCCGGCACGGTCGTTAGACCAAAGTATCGACTATTTAAATTCAATTGTTGAGCGTTTTTTGGCGTCGTTTTTGGTCGTTGGGTCGATAGCTGCTTACAACACAGCCTACGTTTTGCGCAGCGTGCCCATTACGCTTATCGGCGTGGCAATTTCAACCGCGGCTTTTCCTAAAATTAGCGCCCGCGCTGCCAGTAAACGAACCGATTTGTTTAGAAAAGACATTGAGTCAGTTTTTAATGTCTTGCTATGGCTGTCGATCCCCGCGGCTGCCATTGCGTTCTTTATGCGTGGTTATTTGGTGCGGTTTTTGGTCGGCCAAGGAAACACCTTAATAGTTTCTATTTTAGGCTGGTTTACACTGTCAATAATTTTCCGTGCGTTGTTTCAGGCCGCTACCCGGGCTTTTTACGCTCAGCAAGACACTTCTACCCCCTTAAAAATTTCGGTGTACTCAATTCTTCTTAACATTGGTTTAGCAGTCGTTTTTGTAAATCTGTATGACGTTGTTGGACTAGCGATGGCGCAAACTGCAGTCGCCATTTTTGAGGTATTGTTTTTAGTTATCGTGTTAACCAAACGAATCGGCACCGTTTTTACAAAAGAAAGCTTTATTTCTACCTCTAAAATGCTTGTTGCAGTGTTTGGAATGTCAGTCGTTAATTATGTTTTTGTTCGCTACATTTTCCCGCTTAAAGCTGGCGATGTTGGCTTTTTCGCCCTTGCACCTAAATTTGGAGTGATTGTGGTTGTTACTCTTGCCAGTTACGTATTCTTTAGTCATCTATTAAAAATTAAAGAATCCCAGCCAGTTGTTAAGGGATTCTTGAAGCTGCTTTATAAGCCGTTGAAGATTCACCAACCATAAGTCGCTACTTTTGCTGCCAAAAGTAGCCAAAACCACTGGGCGGGGTGTACTTTTCTTTAGAATCAGTTGTTAAAAAGATGTTCTCGCTCAGAGTGCATTCTATAAAGCTGCACCCAGCAGCTTTATGAAGCACGCTTCACTCGGTGTGGTACCCACATCTTTTTGAACAACAGCCTTCTCAGGAAAAGTGCACTTTATGCCCAGACCCAAGTTTATTTATTCAGTATAATTTTTAGATAAATTGATAAATGTTTTCCCAAAATTTGTTAATGGAAAGTCTACTTGATCTCCGCCGTCCCACTGTCCAACTCTTGAATTTCTGGTACAAATACCAAGCAAACATAATTTCTCGCCTAAGTACCTTCCGAAAGTATCATTACTAATTATTTGACGTATTTCCACTGGGGATAAATTCTGCAAAATCTCAAGGCATCTCATAAGTATATTTTGATCATGCTTTTCTGTTACCCAATTATTAAATATAGAACCAGTGACTTTTACTTTGTATTCATCCTCAGCTTGATCGAGATAATCCAGCAACAGGTTTTGGTTATGAGTTTTTGCAAAAATTTCAAAAAGTTCCTTTTGGTGCGAGCTAGTTTTATTGAGTAATACCAAAATCTTTTCTAATAATCTTTTGTCGCGATAAGATGACAAAACTCTGTAGCTAGCCAAAACTAACTGAATTTGTGGGAGTTCTTTTATGGCTTCACTTTCAGTTATTCGATTCACTATTGAATTATCAATTACAACTTCTAGTGAATCTAAGGCGACATCTTTGTTCATGAACTTATTCTACTATAAAGTAATATTTAATGACCTCTGTTACACTACTAGTCATGGAAAATATTAGAAATTTCTGCATTATTGCCCACATTGACCACGGTAAGTCGACCTTGGCGGATCGGCTTATGGAAATTACTGGGACGGTTACCAAGCGTGAAATGAAAGAACAGCTACTTGACCAGATGGATCTGGAGCGGGAAAAAGGTATTACCATAAAATTGCAGCCGGTTAGAATGACGTACCGTCATTCGGAAGATGGAAGAAAGAAGATGGAAGATGGCGTCAATCAAATTGAGTATCAACTCAACTTGATTGACACTCCCGGCCATGTCGACTTTAGTTACGAAGTTAGTCGTAGCTTGGCAGCTGTGGAAGGTGCAATCCTTGTCGTAGACGCGAGTCAAGGTATACAGGCTCAGACACTGGCGAATGTGTATTTAGCGCTTGAACAAGATCTAGAGATTATTCCGGTACTAAACAAAGTAGACTTGCCTGCGGCCGATGTTGACCGCGTTAGTAAAGAAGTTATTAGTTTACTGGGATGCAAGCGGGAAGAAATTATAGAAATTAGCGCAAAGACTGGCCAAAATGTTGAGGCCGTTTTAAAGGCTGTTGTTGAGCGCGTTCCGCCGCCACAACCACTAAAAGACGAAACCGCCAAAGCATTGGTTTTTGATTCGTTTTTGGATGAATATCAAGGTGTAGTGCTGTATGTAAAAGTCGTGGCTGGCGAGATTAAAAAGAACGCCGACATAACCATGCTGGGCACAAAAGCTGACGGACGGGCGTTAATTACTGGCTTTTTTAGTCCGAAACAAGTGCCAACACCAAGCCTCAAGGCGGGCGAAATTGGCTATATTGTTACCAACTTTAAAACAGTTGCCGACGCTCGCGTTGGCGACACAGTTGTATTACACGGAACCACTGCAGAGGCTTTGCCTGGCTATAAACAAGCTATACCATTTGTGTATGCTGGAGTGTTTCCAGCTAGCGCCGACGACTACCCAAACCTCAAAGACGCACTAGAAAAAGTTAGTTTAAATGATGCAGCTTTAGTGTATGAACCAGAAAATTCACAAATTCTTGGCTTTGGGTTTAGGGTTGGGTTTTTAGGTCTGTTGCATCTTGAAATTGTGCAAGAACGAATTGAGCGCCACCAAGGGGTTGAGGTGATTGTGACTAATCCGTCGACCGACTACCACGTTGTAATGGCCAGTGGCGAAGAGCAAACCATTCGTTCGGCCAGCAACCTGCCTGATCCGACGCATATCGCAGAAATTCGTGAGCCGTGGATTCGCGGTGAAATTATTGTACCCGTAGATTATGTTGGGAATGTTGTGCAGTTAATTGTTTCAACTCGGGGCCACCAGAAAAATATTAGCTATGTCGACGAGCATTTAGCCACAGTAAGCTTTGAGGCACCACTGGCAAATGTGCTAACAGATTTTTATGACCAACTAAAAAGCACTACCAGCGGCTACGGCACACTAAGCTATGAAATTGCTGATTATAGAGCCCAGGATTTAGTACGTTTAGATATTTTAGTAGGTGGTGAGCGCATGGACAGTTTAAGTATTATGACTCATAAATCAGAAGCAGAAAGTACCGGCCGTAAAATGTTGGAAAAACTCAAAGACGTTATTCCGCGTCAGCTATTTGAAGTTGCTTTGCAAGCAGCGGTTGGCAGTAAAATACTCGCTCGTGAAGATATTAAAGCCTTGGGCAAAAATGTTACCGGTCATTTATACGGCGGCGACGTGTCTCGTAAAAAGAAATTATGGGCCAAGCAAAAAGCTGGTAAACAACGAATGAAAAAATTCGGTAAAGTAGAAATACCGCCCGAAGCTTTCACAGTGTTACTTAAAAAGGACTAAGCGATGACCGAATCTAGCGCCGACCCACTCGACCAAGTAGAAAGAGTCGAACGTGGCGTGCTGCTTTCGATTACCGAAAATATGGCAGATATCGAGCATGCGCTGGCTAGAATATCTGATGGTGGATTGCTTCATAAAGCCATTGGTTTAAAACAATTTTTAGAAAAACGATATGTTGATCTGACATCAATAGATTATATGATTCGGGCAAATATGGCTGTGCACGATAATCCACACGAACCACGGTCGGCTGTAATGCAAGCCTACATTGAAGAGGAAGCACAGAAAGTTCAAATGAGTATTGAGCAGCACGAACACATAGCTATCAGCCCTGACGCCAGCCCGAGCGGTGATCGAATGGTTAGCTTACTTATGCTAAGGCTTAAGGGTGCACAAAGAGTTTTGCATAAATATCAAAGAGATGAAGAAGAATAGGCTGATATACTACTAAAGAATAATGAAAATACTTAAAAAAGTTTCTCAAACTGCAAAAGAGGCTGAGCGAGCCATGAACGAACGGATCGAAAAGCACCGACGCACGGTGTTTGAGCGCTATCCGTTGCTGTTCACATTTTTAGTTAGCTTTGGGGCAGTGGCAACATTTTACGGATTGCAAGAAATTATTAGCAGTGTAGACATTTTGGCCGACCATCCAACACTAATTTTGTTCTTAGGTATTTCTACGCTGTGGTTTACAGGTAAGCTGTACGAAAAATTAAAATAGTATAGCGTTTGCGACCGCCCGCTCGGCACGTAGTCGACTGTTACTGCATCACACAGTTTTATGAAGCAAACGAGTAAATAACATATTGCTTATGAGCCAGGTTTAAATCAGAATATAAACATGCCACGCACTGTAAAAACATCTGTTACAGTAACCCGGCCACTCGAAGAAGTCTGGCGAGTTGTTACTAGTGACGATAATTTGCAGCAAAAGAGAAACAAATGGATTCGTGAAATAGTTAAACTTGAAGACAACGAAAACAATAACGCAAAAGCCACGTACCGAACATTAATGCGTTTTTTATTTTTCAAAGACGAAATCGTAAGCGAAATAACCTACACTGCCCCTACTAAAGTATCGTGGATTACTGCACCTTCAAAAGGCCCAATAACTGGCAAGGGCCATTACGAACTCCAGGAAGGGAAAACCCCGAACACTACGCGACTGACTTTTACCCAAAATATTGAACCAGCTAATCTAGTGGGGTTCTTCTTGATGCCGGTACTGTCTTTAACGATTAGACGATTCGTTAAGAAAAACCTTATTCAATTAAAACGATTAGTAGAAAACAGCCCAGAAGACAGAGTCGCCTAGTGTTTTAGTGGTATATACTACTAAAACTATGATTAAAAGAGTAAGTAGATTTTTAAAAGCGCTATTAGACACCGAAAAAGCTGTTTCCGAAAAAATAAAAGGCACAAAAGAATCAGCCTTTGATCGATTCCCGATAGTCTTTACGTTACTTGGGGTGTTTGGTCTTGTTGCAACGCTGTACGGTTTTGAAGGTCTGATTGATAAGGTGGACCTTTTTAGAGACAACCCGCTAATACTACTTGGAGTCGGACTCGGCGCCTTAATACTAACTGGCTCGTTATATGATAGATTAAATTAAATGATTTCTACCGAGCTAAAGACAGCTGTAACTAACTACACAATGCCAAAAAGCGCACAAGACACCGTGCGATCGTCTGGTTTTGTAGTTATGGTAGGTATAACTGCCGCCGGTAAAAACACCTTAATAACTGAACTGATTAATACCGGCAACTATATGTCTGTGGTGTCACACACAACACGACAGCCACGCGCCAATAATGGTGTTATGGAGCAGGACGGGCGCGAATATTGGTTTGTGAAGGAAGCAGAAATGGTTAACAAGCTCGACCGCGGTGAAATGCTGGAAGCAAAAGTCATACATAACCGGCAAGTGTCTGGCGTTAGCGTCGACGAATTAGAGCGAGCTATTCGATCTAATAAAAAACCGATTAATGAAATTGATGTTCAAGGTGTGGAAGCGATCAGAGCTTTCTACCCCGAGCTATTGTGCTTTTTTGTCTTACCGCCCGACTTTGACACCTGGCAGCAACGCATGCAACGGCGCGGAGACTTAAGTGAAGACGAAACAATGGATCGCCTACAGACTGCTGTCGAGGAAATAGAACATGTTTTAACCAGTGGCGGGTATATTTTTGTGGTTAACGATGACCTAGCCGACACAGCCCGATACGTAGATGACATAATAACTGGCAAACTTGACCCAGATGAACGAAAAGAACGGAGCCAGAAAAAGGCCGAACGGTTACTGAACGACTTAAAAGCACACCTGAATAATCGCACTGCATAGCCGCTAAAAGCGCTGGTTACGTAGTAATTTAGCACTCTGGACATTTGAGTGCTAAAAATCTATAATTTAGCTACTATGACACCCCGACAAAAAAAGATATTGGAAGCAATTGTAGAGCAGTATGCTGAAGTAGCTTCACCTGTTGGGTCGGTTACCTTAGCGAAAGTGTTTGGTGTTAGTTCTGCGACAATTCGCGCTGATATGGCAGTGCTAGAAAAACTCGGTTTTATTACACACCCCCACACCAGTGCCGGCAGAATTCCAACCGACAAGGGCTACAGACTGTATGTTAATGAGCTACAAGATCTTCGCAGTCACGGCAAGCTGGAGCAAGCTGCTAGTACACGCAGTACCCAAGTTTTAGATCGGCGTGTTGAACATGCTGGCGAACCAAAGCAAGCTATAAAATCTGCTGTAGACAGCTTGGTTGAAATGACAGATAATCTGGGCCTAGCAACAATCGGTGGCACGTTGTACATGAGCGGCTTAAGCCAACTATTTGGACAGCCTGAGTTTGCTCATGGCGGTGTTCGACAAGTAGCGCAGCTACTCGACAATTTAGAGCCATGGCTACGTGAAGCCGCCCCAAATAAACCACTCAGTGTGTTTATTGGCCAAGAGAACCCAATTGGCAAAAACAGCGAATGTACGCTGGTCATTAGCAGGTTCAGGTCGCCGTATTCAGACAATAGCTACATAGGGGTGTTGGGTCCAACCAGACAAAGTTACAAAGAAACTATGGCGCTCGTTAGCCACGCAGGCAGAGCACTGGAAGGTGTGCTGTAAATACAGCTAAATGTTGAAAGGGTAAACATGAAGAATAAATCAGAAGATTCAAATGCTAAAAAACCAAACAAAAAAGATCAGAAAATTGCCGATTTGGAGCAAGAAGTAGAGACACTGACCGGTGACTTAAAGCGCACCCAAGCTGACTTTGTAAACTTTAAGCGACGCGCCGAAGAAGACCGCGCTAGTTCAATTGCATTTGGAGCAAAACAGATTTTACTGAGTTTATTGCCAACACTGGATAATGTTCACCGTGCGCTGGCTCATTTACCCGAGGATTTACAAAATAATGACTGGGCCCAAGGTGTTTCGAAGGTTGCACAACAACTAGAAAAAGAACTCCAAAACTTAGGAGTCGAAAAAATTGGGGTAGAAGACGAGCTGTTCAATCCTGAATACCACGAAGCCGTGGCCGTTGAAGGTGATGGTGAGACGGAGTTTGTTAAAGAGGTGCTGCAAACTGGCTATTCGTTAAATGGTGAAGTGGTTCGCCATGCCATGGTTAAAGTAATTAACAAATAACAGCCGTCTTCGTAGTTATTGCTTTTTCATGCCATAATAAGACATGGAAAACATGCACTATCCTGAAGTAGAAGATTTAAAAGACCAGTTTTTTGGAATTATTGAGAATAGTTTTAGTGCTGATGAAGCGGAGCGCATAAGATCCGCTCATAATATCGCTTCTGACCTGCACAGAGACAAGCTGTATGCCAGCGTTAGCTATGACCTGCACTTGCTTGAAGTAGCAGAAGGACTGGTGCACGTGGGATTTGCGTCAGACCAGCATGCTGACCTTATAATCGCTGGCTTATATCATGATTCGTTTGAAGATGTCCCTGAACAACTATTGCAATTTGTAGGGTCGGGTAACGGCAGCGGCGATGTGAGCGTAACTGAAGCCCTAGAAAAAATAACTAAATCTGAAAAAGTTGCATTGTTTGTGCAAATGGTAAGCAATAGACCGTTTCCAGATGACATTGAACCAACAGAAGAAAATAAAATACGGTTTTATGCTGATAATTTGCGGCAAAAATTTATAGGTGATGTGTCAGAGCAAGAGTATGACCCAGAGCTGTTTGGTAAAGCCGTAGCCCTTAAAATAATCGATACATATAAAAACACTAAGCGGCTACACTCCGTGAAATCAAAAACAAAACGAGCATATTTGCGTAAAAAGTACACAGAATCATTAAAAGTGCTTGAGGAGGCGTATAAACTGCATGTGCTTGGCAATCCGTCCGTAGCTGACCAAGCGGAAGAGCTGAATAAATGTCTGGATGGAATTGAACTAAGTATAGGCAGGTCACATGTCATGGAAGGTTACTTAGAGCGGTGATTTTTAGGCACTAGCACTCTTGCACCGTGAGTGCTAATTCTGCTAAACTAGCACTGGTGGCAGGTAACTGCTAGGAATCAGTAGTTCGTATTTGGTAACTAGTGATTCGTAAAAAGTAATTTAATAAATTCAAGCAAGAAGATTTTCAGGTAACTAGCTTTTTAGCTCCTAAGCTTTGCATAAAGATGCAGTACAAGGAAAAGCCAAAAAACGAGTGAGATGTACAAATAGTACTTCGAACGAGTGATGTAGGTTTTGACGAAGTAATGCGCTTTAAGTAGCTCTGGAGCAGCGAAATTTGTTCGCGGGCAGAGAGCTACGTTGCAAAACTTAGGAGGAAAAAGTGTCAAAGATAATTGGAATAGATTTAGGAACAACCAACAGCGCTATGGCTGTTATGGAAGGCGGTAGCCCGCAAATTATCGCTAACAGCGAAGGTGATAGAACTACACCAAGCGTTGTAGCTATTGGTAAAGATAAAAATCGCTTAGTTGGTAAGGTTGCTTACCGACAACGGGTCACCAACCCAGAAAACACTGTTTTTGGTGTTAAGCGACTTATTGGTCGTAAGTTTAAAGACGAAGAAGTGCAACGCGACATCGACATTATGCCGTATAAGATTGTTAAGGGTAAAAACGACCAACCTAGAGTAATGCTCGACGGCAAAGAACAAAGTCCAGAAGAAATTTCAGCAATGATTTTGAGCAAGCTCAAGGCTGACGCAGAGGCATATTTAGGTGACAAAGTTACTCAAGCTGTAATTACGGTTCCAGCGTACTTTGACGACAGCCAGCGTCAGGCAACAAAAGACGCTGGTAAAATTGCTGGCTTGGAAGTTAAGCGAATCATTAACGAACCAACCGCAGCAGCCTTAGCCTACGGTCTTGATAAGCAAAAAGATGAAAAAATTGCCGTGTTTGACCTTGGCGGTGGAACATTTGACGTATCAATCTTGGAGCTAGGTGACGGCGTGTTTGAAGTTAAGTCTACCAACGGCGATACTCACCTTGGTGGTGAAGACTTCGACCTTGTCATTGTTAATCACTTACTTGACGTAATTAAAAAAGACCACGACAAAGACCTTAAAGGTGACGCACAAGCAATGCAGCGGCTTAAAGAGGCTGCTGAAAAAGCTAAAATTGAGCTTTCGAGTGCACAAAGCAGTGAAATTAACTTACCGTTCTTAGCAGAAGGACCACTTAACTTCGAATACGAACTTACTCGTAGCAAGCTTGAGCAGCTAGTAAGTAAGCTCATCGAAAAAACTGCTAAGCCGTGTCTCGACGCGTTAAAAGACGCCAAGCTTAAAGCCAGCGAAATCGACGAAGTCATTTTGGTTGGTGGTATGACCCGAATGCCAGCAGTGCAAGCTAAAGTTAAGGAGATCTTTGGCAAAGAACCGCTTAAAGGTGTAAACCCTGACGAAGTTGTAGCTGTAGGTGCTGCGATTCAAGGTGGCGTACTAGCAGGTGACGTTAAAGACGTGCTGCTTCTAGACGTCACTCCACTAAGCCTTGGTATAGAAACCTTAGGTGGCGTTACAACCAAGTTGATTGAACGAAACACTACTATCCCGACTAGTAAGAGCGAAATTTTTTCAACAGCAGCAGACAACCAGCCAAGTGTTGAAGTTCATGTTGTTCAAGGTGAACGAGAAATGGTAGCCGATAACAAATCACTCGGTAGATTTGTTTTAGACGGCATCGCCCCAGCGCCACGCGGTGTTCCGCAAGTTGAAGTAACTTTTAATCTTGACGCTAACGGAATTTTGAATGTTACGGCCAAAGACAAAGGTACTGGCAAAGAACAGTCGATTACTATTAAAGACAGCGGCAACTTAGATAAAGACGAGATTGAAAAAGCTCAAAAAGATGCCGAAGCTCACGCTGAAGAAGACAAGAAAAAACGCGAAGCAGTAGAAGCTAAAAACGCATTAGAAAACGCTATATATACTGGCCAGAAACTGATCGACGAAAACGGCGACAAATTGTCCGACGAAGATAAGAAGACAGTTGAAGAAGCAATTGAGGAAGCTAAGAAATCTCAAGAAGAAACGGATAAAGAGAAGCTCGAAGAAGCTGCTAAGACACTACTTGATAAGGTATCTCCGATTGGTGCGAAGATGTATAAAGAAGCAGCTAAAACAGCTTCAGAGGACGGAGAAGAGAGTAGTGAGTCTAGTGACGACGACAAGAAAGACGACAAAGAGTCTGATGAACCTGTAGAGGGTGAAGTTGTGAATGAGAAGAGAGAAGACAAGTAGCAATGGTTAGTGTTTTAGAAGGGCTAAAACAAGCAGGCGCTACGTTACGCGCTGCAGATAAAATTGACGAATTTAATATGATTCTTGAAGCGCAGCAAAAAATCTTTGATTTGCAGCTCGAAAATAAGAAACTAAAAGACGAAATTGATAAGATTACATCAAAAGGTAAACTACAGGTTGACTCCAGCGGCAGGGCTTGGCTAGTAGCGACTGGTAATTTAAATTTTGGAAATCTGAGGTTTTGTATCGCCTGTTATGACAAAGACCAAGTTAGATCACCTCTCATTAAGTATGGATCACTGAAATCATATTGCCAACTCTGCAAAGCAGATTTTGATAAGGGTTAGAGACAATGAACCCACGTGAATTAGTTGAAGATTTACAAGCAGCACTAAGTAAAATGAACGCAAATTTAGAGAAAATTGCTAGTGATGTTGAAGAAATTAAGCAAAAAATTACCGATAAGTAAGATAGACTGTAGCTAATGAAGAAAAAATTAAGTTTTAAAGAACGAAAAGAACAAGACTTGCTGAGTGCATTGGACGATGTGTATGAGGCAGAAGACAAGGCGGGCAAAAAACCGTCTAGCCGATCAAATTCAGGCGGCAATAACGCAAAAAATCCAGCATCAAAAAAGAACGATTCTACGAGTAGGCGTAAACCCCAAACTAAGGCGCAATCAACACCACCGGCCAAGGCAGAAAGTGGCCGAACAGTTGTGTATATTGACGGTGAAAATACGTTTTTTCAACTGTTTGACGAGCTTCGAAAAGCCAAGCTGATAAAATTCCGCGACGATTTAGTGAAGTTTGACATGGAAATGTTACTGAATCACATGTTGGGCGACCTAGGCCCGCGCGAAGACAGGTATTACGGCGCAAAATTACACGAAGAACATGATGACCCAGAGCTTAAAAAACGCACGCTAAAGATGATAGATCATAAACGACGCTGGATAGGCTATTTATCAAATAGTGGAGTTGAGTTTGTTGCAGCTGGTAAATTAGTTATTCGACCAAGTATTAATCCAATTACTAAAAAGGATGAGCTGTCGTTTAACGAAAAAGGTGTAGATGTTAGCTTAGCGGTAGATATGACGGAAGCGGCAGCAACCAATAACGTAGATACTGTTGTACTGTGGAGTAGTGACCAAGACCTAAAACCAGCCATGCTTGCAGCGGAAAAAAATGGCGCAAAGGTAATTTACCTTACGCACGAAGAGCGCGTTAACGATGTAATGACAGGTAGCGCCAGCGAAACGCGGTTAATACCGAGTGATTTGATTATAAAGGCATTCAAAAAGGCAAATTAAATGGCTAAACGAGATTACTACGAAATTTTAGGAGTTAGTAAATCCGCCAGCGCAGACGAGATAAAAAAGGCTTTTAGAAAATTGGCTATTAAGCATCACCCAGATAAAGAAGGCGGTGACGAGGCTAAATTTAAAGAAGCCTCTGAAGCCTATGAAGTATTAAAAGATGAAAGCAAGCGCCAACGCTACGACCAGTTCGGACATGCTGGTGTTGGCGGAGCGAGCGGTGGCGGCGGAGCTGGTTTTAGTGGTTTTGAAGACATTTTTGGTGGGTTTGGTGGCGGGTCTGGCCAGCGAGTACATGTTGACTTAGGCGACCTTGGACTTGGTGATATTTTTGAAGGATTTTTTGGTGGCGGCGGTGGTGGCCGGCGAACTAGGACACAAACCGAACGTGGCCGCGATGTTGAGACAAACGTCCAGTTAACATTTGAAGAATCAATTTTTGGTACCGAAAAAGAAGTTGAACTAAGCCTTCTAGATGTATGTGAGCATTGTAAAGGGACAAAAGCAGAGCCTGGTCACGATGTAAAAACATGTGACACCTGCAAAGGGAGCGGTCAAGAAGTACAAGTAATGCAAACGCCGCTTGGTAATTTTCAGCAAGCCAGAACCTGTCGGACATGTAAGGGTGAAGGGAAAATTCCAGAGAAAAAATGTAGCGTATGTGGTGGCAGTGGTGTTACTCGACAGAGTAAAAAAACTACGCTTAAAGTCCCTGCTGGTATTTATGATGGAGCTACGATTCGGCTTACTGGCCGCGGTGAAGTTGCCTCAAACGGAAACGCTGGCGACTTATATGTAAATGTGCGCGTTAAAGCACATAAGCACTTCACGAGAGAAGGTAATTTAATCTTAAGCGACGAACACGTGCCAATGGTAGACGCAGCGCTAGGAACAGAAATTGAACTAGAAACCGTTGATGGGAAAGAAAAGCTAAAAATTCCTGCTGGGACCCAAAGTGGTACAGATTTTAAAATTGCCAACAAAGGTGTGCCGAGTTTACGCGGTAAATCACGTGGCGACCACATTGTACGCGTACTTGTAGACACGCCAACCAAACTGAGCAAAAAACAAAAGAAAATACTCGAAGAATTTAGAACCAAAAAAGGCAAGAAATGGCTGTAGATTTAGAAGCTGGTAGTTAGAAGATGGAAGATGGGGAAAAAGATAAATTTAGTATCTTAGAACCAAGCAATCCCCTATTGAAAAAAGTAACTGCAGAGATCATTGATTATAAGTCGATTGCATTTAAAAATGCGCTCCTGCAAATGCAAAAAATTGCTGGAGTTATACAAGACCCAACACCCGGCACAAAAACTATGGTCGGACTGGCTGCCCCGCAAATTGGTTGGAACGCTCGGGTGATTTTAGTTGATATTGATGCAGACCCAAAAGCTGTTAATCCGACGCCAAATAATATTTTTATGATAAATCCTGTAATAACTTGGGCTAGTAGCAATCAAGCAGAAGATCGAGAAGGGTGTTTTTCGTTACCAGGCTATGGCGGTGTTGTTAAACGTTCTGAGGCGGTAGAGGTTCGTTGGCACAATGAATACGGTGAAGTTGTCATAAATAAATTCAGTGGATTTGTTGCACGGATCGTACAGCATGAAGTCGATCACTTGAATGGAATCCGTTGGTTCCAACGAGTCTTTAATCCAAAACATTTACATAAGGTTCCCGACGAAGAGTTTCAGAGATACCGTGATGAGTGGAGTAGATGGGATATGCCAGCAGACAGTAGTCAGATTAACTTGTTGATAAACGATACATAGAACACTACTATGTCCATTTTCGTGCCACTTAAATAAACAACGAACTTGACAGATTACAAAAGCAAAGAGTAGTTTTTATATAAAAGGAGCAAGGCAGTGTTTGTAGATTTAGATAAAAAGATGTCATTAACAGCAAAACCATGTGTCGGAGAGGGTGACTTATTTTTTCCTCCTGACGATTTGAGACCTGAAGGCATAAATGCACGTCGAAGCAGGGAAGAAATAGCAAAGGCTATATGCGACACTTGCCCAGTATTAGTGCGCAAGGCTTGTAGAGAATCTGCAATTAGGGACGACATTGCTGCTGGGTTGACTGGCGATGTCAGTGAACGTGACCAAATTTTAGGCGGAATGAACTTTCTTGAAAGAAGTCAGTATGTTGATGATCGCATCCGAGAACTTGTAGAATTTAGAGCGGAAGAAGTTGAGTTAGGAATTAATTAAGTCTAAATACAAAGCTGCGGTCCAGGAAAAACTGCTGATTCCGTGGCCCATGCCAGTCTGCGAATTGTAGTACTCCCATATGCCATTTTCTTCGACTAATTTAATTGTTGAATTGGCGAGGTCTTTAGCTTTTTTGGTATAGCCGTAGTTCTTTAGTCCTTCGATAATCATCCAGTTCATATTTACCCATACTGGGCCTTGCCAATAACGAATAGGGTCGTAGTCGTCGCGCGCTGTGTTGTTTGTGGATACCGGCTTAGGTGTGAAAAAGTTATTTGATTCAAGTTTTGTGACAATTTTTTTAGCATTTGATTTGGGGATAATAGAAGTTATGAGTGGCAGTAATTCTTCGATCGTTTCAATTGGAATTGATTGTTTGGTGTGCCAGTTGCGCGATAAATATGCTTGTTTGTCGTCGTTCCAGAAATCAGCAAACGCTGCGTCGCTACGGTCCATTGCTTGAGTTAAGTCGTCTGGCAGTGTGAGTTTTATTTTTTTCGCCAGAGTTTTTATAGCGGCATTAGACCGAATAAATATTGCGTTAAAGCTAACATCCTCAACAACGAAGCTATTTTTATCATATAAGATGGCTTCGGTTTTATAGAGCTTGCGACGATACCGGGCAATAAGTCGTGCAAACATCCAGTTTTCAACAGTTCGACTTCGCTCGGCAGCGCTCGTGACTTGAATGTCTTTACGAAGCTTGTGGTATACACCGCGTACAAAAGGGTTGGTCAAAAATATTTTTTCACTGGTATTCACAGGGAAACATTCACGCAGTGCTGCCATTAGTGCTGGGTTGTTGTCGAGGCCACTTTCCCACGGGTGAATAATTACAATGCGACCTGTTTGGTCAGGGTCACGGTCTGCATACAGCCACTGATGATAGCGAATTATCTGCGGCAGGTATTTTTCGATAGCTGCTTTTTGATCTTTTTTGGGCAGGCTATTTACTACCTTTTCGAACGCCCAAGCAATGACAGGCGGTTGCGTGATTGCACTGGTCCTCAGGCCGACAACACAGTCGTCACAGACATGTGACTTCCAAATATTGTAGCGTTGATGTCCGTGCTTGGCGCCACTAAAAATCATATGCGGCACCATACCATTTGGCCATTGGCCCCGTAGTAACAGTTTGATTTCTTCCAGTGCACGATCTGGACGGTGGTGCCGTAGGCCAATTGCATGAAAACACGAATCCCATAACCATTGGTGCGGGTAGAGTACTTTTGATGGCATAGTGTAGCCATCTTTAAAATTTATGTCTAAGACTTTTTTAGCTTGTTCAATTGTTTTCGTAGTGGTCGTCGATGTTGGTTGTTTTTTCTTTGCCCGTGGCACGGTCTAAGCCTCGTTGAGTTGGCTCAAAAGCTCCGACAAGCTTAATGTTGCCACAGCCACAACTGTGTCAGCGCCACCATAATAAATAAAAATTGTGTCGTCGCGAACAACTTGACCGCAACTAAAAATAACATTGTCTATCCAACCTTCAAGTTCCCACTGGGTTTCAGGTTCCATTATTGGCATAGCAGATCGCCCAATGATTTTTGTTGGATCTTTAAGATCTAGCAACGCGGCCCCCATAAGGTAGTGGTGATGCTCGTTAATGCCGTGGTAGAACTGCAACCAACCCTTTTCGGTTTTTATCGGCGGACCATTGATTCCAATTTTTAGACTGTCCCACATGCCTTTACGCGGTCCCATAACCTGGATACAGCGGTCAAGCTGATGCTTTTCAAAATCTAGTTCTGGTAGGGTGTCGGCGCATATATGGTGGTCAATTCTATGAAATACAAGGTACTGATCGTTTATTTTTTCACTAAAAATTGCAGCATCTTTGTCGTCGATGCCAACCGGACTAATTAGGTGAGGCTCGGTCCAAGATTGAAACTTGCGGTTTTTAAATTCTTCAATAGAAATCGAACTTGCTGCGACAGCCGGAGGGTCAACGCCATTGTAGCCTGTGTAGGTTACAAAAATTCGATCACCGATAATTTGGGCCCGCAAGTCTTCGCAGCCAGATATGCCGTCTGGTGGTTTAAGCTTTGACTCAAATTTAGCCCGCGGTATGTAGATTGGCTCATCAAGACGCTCGTCAATTGTGTAGCCATCTTTTGTAATTGCTAGGCCGCAAACAGATGTGTTGTCAGGCCCAAGCGCTCGGTAAAGAATATTTATTTCGCCGTCAATTTCTATTGCTGAAGGATTTAGGACATAGCTGCTTTCCCAGTAATTTTCTTCTTTAGCGAGTAGAATCGGATTGCCACTGTAGCGTTTCGCGTAACTTTTTCCTTCCATCTGCATAGATTCAAGCAGGTGTGACAGCCGCAATTTAGCAGAGGCGCAAGTTGTGTCGGCAGCTCCATAAAAAACTGTTAGGATGTCGCCATCCAACATAGCTCCGCTTGGAAAAACGATGTCTGGCAGTTGTCCATATTGTTCGTAGCTTTCTTCTGGCACCATAAATGGGTAGCGAGTACGGCCGATAATTTTTCGTGGGTTGTCTTTGTCTAATAAAACAGCTTCGATTCCAAAAACCTTGTCGTCGGTAAAGTAATCTTGGATGTGGCTGTAGATAAGGAGCCAGCCCGCATCAGTTTTTATTGGAGGTGCGCCAACTTCGCAGTGGTCAGTATCCACGCGGCGCAGGTCAATATTATGGTGTTCAACTTCTTCATACCAATTTGCCCACCAGTCATGATTTAAAAAATCATCAAAATTGTCACTTTGAGCTATAGCCATTTTAGAAGGTGGCTTGTCGCTATCTGCAGTCAAAATAACAGTCCATTTACCGTCGACTTTTTCTGGAAAAAGCGCCATGGCCTTAGCATTAAACGGTGTTACCAGTTGCCGGCTGTCGATTGTCTTAAAGTCTTTGGTGGTCGCCACGGCACATTTAATATTTTCAGCCGAATATGGAAAACCACTCAGAGCGGTGTAGAAAATATAGTATGTGTCATCAATTTTAGTTACCCGCGGGTCTTCGCAGCCATACATCTCCCAGTCTTCTTCGGGCTGTATAAGGACTTTGTATTCTCCGATGGAATGGTGTGTCTGAGGGTCAACCATTACATGTCCTATGGTCGATAGCTCGACGTTGTGACCCTTGTACAGGGCTTCGTCGGTCATTGCCCGAAATACTAAATGAAGCGAGTCGCCTACTTTAGCCGGCGAACAGTTAAACGCTGCCAACGCACGCCACGGCTCGTCGTTATTACTTTTTATGATTGGATTCTTTTTATTTCTGGTTACTGTAAACATAAACACTATTGTAGCAGCTTCTATGATGTGATGCTGCTATGCTAATGTCATGTTTTTAGAGCTAAAGTCTCAAGCCGACGTCGTTCGGCAATTTTTTTATAACAGAATGACAGCCTTGTTTATATGGGGTATTTTGGGAGAACTCTACAGTGTTGTTCTATTTGTCTTGAGCGGTTCTTTAACTTTAGTATTTTTAGACAAATTAGTTATAGCGTGTGCAACCATGGTAGGCATTACTGTTGCCAATGTTCTACTTCGCAAAAAAGGCTATGGTGTCGTTTGGGTATACGGGCGGTATCTTCGAACAGTACTTATATTTATTTCTATTTTAATCTGGCCACTACTTGAGCAAGACCCGTTTACATGGTTTTGGGTGCTGTCTGTGATGCGAGGAATAGACTCAGGTTTTTATCACACAAGCTCACACTATGTTGCTGTAAAAGAAATGAAAAGCAAACAGCGCAGCTATATATTTCAAGTTTCTGGAAGCTACGAAACAATCATGAGTGTATTTTTGCCACTGATAATTGGGTTTTTGCTGGATTTTGTCGTGGGCTACCGAGCGTTCTTGATTGTTGCCGCCCTGTTAAGCTTCCTGAGTCTATTTAAGACGTATCAAAACAATACTATTCCACCAAAAGCGCCGCTTTTATCAAAATCCTTCCTCAATAGCCTAAAAAATCACCCAGAATGGAAACGCTTTTTGCGAATTTATTTCATTGATACATTACAGGATGAATTACAAAGTCATTTTTGGAAGATTGCTCCGTTTTTAATACTAGGTAGCATTTTTGGCTACGGTGTTTTTGTAAGTGGAGTTGCCTTAATTGCAGCGATAGTTGTCTATGTACGGCGCCATGTGGAGCTAAAAGGTAACTTGCGGCTTGGGTATTACTTACATTCAATTAGGGTGGCAGCAACACTTGGTTTAGTGGCGTCCTGGCAAGCGCCTGCCCTGATTGGCAGAGCTGTTATTGAAAAAGGCGCACAGACAATAGAGAAGCCCATAGATGACGATTTAGACATTAGCTTACGCGAGGCTGTGCTTGGTAGTGATGTTCAAAGAAATACACTTCAACTTAATTATCTTCTTGAGGTGATTAAGTTTTCTACACGACTAGTTGGCTTAGGCTTCTTTATTGGGCTTATTCATATCTTAGACAACAGTGAGCTATTTTTGCGTACTGTGTGGGCGATTGTAACTTTTGGAGGACTAGCAACGTATTGGTTGCAAGTAAAACTATGGAAGACAATACAACCGGCTAACTAACCGTGACTTCTGCAGTTAGGTGAATTTCTTCTTCGTTCATTAGATGGTCCATGAACTCTTGCAGGGGAGTTGTTGCAACGCAGACGTGTCGGTCTCCACCGCCGTAATACACATGAAGTTGATCACCGATGATAGCCGCACCAGATGGGTAGGCAACGCCAGGTTTCCAGTTGTTTTCATAGTCAGCATCAGGTTCAAGAATTGGGGTATTGGTGCGCCGCAATACCTTACTTGGATCGTTCTTATCAAGTAACATAGCGCCAATTTTATATTTGTGACCTTCGCGTTTATCGACGGCGTGGTATATAACCAGCCAACCTTCATTTACTAAAATCGGAGTCGATCCCATCGAGAGTTTTTGACTGTCCCAATGACCGGGGCGAGTGTATATGAAGTCATGAGCTTCGAGCTCTTCATCAATACCAAGTCGTTCGATATCGTCAATATAATGAATGCCAACATGTGGCGGTTCTTTGAAGAAAATCACATATTTATCGTTAATTTTCTCTGGCAAGATTATTCCACTTTTTATAACACGAACTCCAAATGGTGGATTAACGTGTGGGCCAAATTGAGGGTTACTAATTACTTTTGGCCATGCCCATTTATCCCACCGATGATTTACAAAATCATCTATATCAATTGATGTTATACATAAACGCAAATAGGGGCTGCCGTCGTGGGCAACATAGGTCATGTAGACTTTGTCATCCATAAGTGTTGCCTTAGGGTCTTCGCAACCGCCCCAGCCGCCGCCGGAACCAAAGGCTTTATTCCATTCTTTATATGGCCGTTTGCCTCTACCAGCTTCAAACCATGCGCGTGGCCAGTAGCAAGGTTCGTTGTGCCGATAGTCTATTTCTGACCCGTCGGTTGTGCTGGCATAACCGACATGACTAACGCCGTACGGGTCAACAGCACGGTACAAAATATGCACCTTGCCTTCGTGGTGGACGACGCTTGGGTTAAATACCCCTGACGACTCCCAGTGTTCGCCACCTTCTGGGCTAAGCAACGGGTTTTTATGATGACGCTCTAGTTCGAATTTTGGTCGGCTAACTTCGTCTAGCTTAAGCGGTTGTTGGAGGTCGACGGTAAATAGACCGTTGGAGACAGAGCTACCGTATAAACGAATAGAATCGTTTTGTATGTCTGCACCAAGGAGTTCAATTTTTGACCTACCGGCGTTTGTGGCAGCCCATAACGGCCCTTCGCTGCGCCAGATTAACTTACCAGGGTTTTGGCGCGAAAATACAGCAAACCCAACATGAATAGTTTGCTGTCGCTTACGCATTGACTGCGACTCGTACAACACAGCAATTCCACTACTAATGTTTGCAACTGAAACTATTTTTAGAGACTTGTTATCAAAGTTATGTCGGCGTGGCTCTAAAACTGGGCGGTATGGCGAGTGCCAGTCTTTAAAGTCTTTTGTGACTGCAAAGTTAATGCTGCTGGTGTTGTAGAACAAGACGTATTGATTGTTGTATTTATACTCTGGCACAAACATGCCGTTAGTAGCACGTGGGTTACCTGTTCGTAGTGTTTTCCAGATTGCTAAGTCCCAGAGGTCGCCGGATTCTTCTTCTCGTGCAATGACTAAGCGGCCATTTTTGGTGTAGGTAAGCAGGTGGTCGTGAGCCACTTTTGCAAAACGGTAGTCGCTGGTGTCAGCAATTGATTCCGTTTTGTTTTGACCGGTGAATATTACCGGAGCATCAACGGACTCGTTAAAATGAAGACCGTCTTCACTGAGAGCTAGACCTAATTTTCCGTGGCCTCGGCGCTTTGACGAATATACCAGAGCGGCATGTTCTTGGTAACGAGACAACCCAAGTGGTGATATTACATTTTTTGGTAAGCGCATGTTTGACCTTTAGTTACCTTAAGCGTAACAAAATCAGCTGCTTTTTAAACTGTTAATCGTTGTAAAATAAATAACCTTTTACAGAATATAAAAATGATTGCATTAAATATGATGATTTTTTGCAGTTTTTAGGATAAACAATACTTGACATAACAGATAAAGACGCCTATGTTGAGCAAGATATGGAGAAGCAATTTTCGAGAGACACCGTCATTGTACTAGCCACCGACAGCAAAGATGTGGGTGATTCATTAAGTATTGCCATTGATAAGCTTGAAAAAAAACTCCGCCGTCCTTTGCAACGTGTTTGGCTTATTGATAAGTCACAAAAAGCTAATAAGAGTGTTTTTCAAAAAGATTTTACAAAAATTGAAATAAATCTTAAATCACCAAAACAAATTCATGAAGCACTTCTACCATACTTACACCGCGTAATTGCTATCACTTGTCGGTCAGAGGACTTGTTGGAGAATTTTAAGCGGGTTATACCCCATGTCCCATATACATTAACGCCGACTGAAACGTCGATTAACTGGTCGACCGACAAATTACTGATGCGTCGACGTTTTACCGAATACGATAAAAAAATTACACCGGCTTATACCATTGCTACCGACATTAGCGACAAGACTATTTCAAAAATCAAACGAAAAGTTGGTTTTCCGCTGGTAATTAAGCCAAGCGGGTTAGCCGCCAGTGTATTGGTGAGTATTTGCTACCACGAAGAAGAGTTAGTATCTAATTTAAAACGTACCCTACGACAGGTTAAGGCAGCACATAAGTCATATGCTGGGCGTGGTGAACCAAAAGTACTAATCGAACAGTTTCTAGAAGGCACTATGTATTCAATAGATGGCTACGTTGATAATACTGGTCGTGTAGATTTTGTGCCGCCGGTACACATAAAGACAGGCCGGGCGATTGGTTTTGATGATTTCTTTGGCTACAAGCAAATGACCCCAGTTAAGTTGCTGGCGCGTAAAATTAAAGACATGGAACAGGTGGCTGCAAAAGGCGTTCACGCTTTAGGACTACGCAACACAATAGTTCATGTTGAGGTAATAAAGACTGAACTAACGGGCTTTAAAATAGTCGAAATAGCGTGCCGGATGGGTGGATTTCGTCAGAACCTGTATCAATTATCATACGGATTTGACCATGCCTATAACGACCTTTTGGTTCGGACTGGTCGAAAGCCAATAATTAAAAAGAAACGACAAGGCTATACAGCTAGCATGAAGTTTTTCTCAAACAAAGAGGGCCGACTTGAAAAGATTAATGGAATGAACAAAGCACGTGCTTTAACCTCGTTTTATAATTTAAAAATAAATAAAACCAAGGGTGACATGTGTAAATTTGCTAAAAACGGCGGCAAGAGCGTCTTTAACATTACGTTGCACAATAAATCACGATCGGATCTACTGGCAGATATTCGCCGGCTTGAACAGGCCGTAAAAATCGAAGTCACTCCAGTGAAAACTAAAAAAGCATAATCGTTTATACTGATGCTTAGATATGTCATCTGATTTTTTATCACTATTTGTAGTTTTATTTTTTACAGGCGTTTCAATAATAAAACGCGTATCGGTCCAAACAGTTCTACTGGTGTTGCTGAGCAGCATGTTACTCGGTATCAGTTTTGGACCAGATTTATTGAATTTTTTATCTTCTCAAGCATCTATCTTTGAGACAGACAATGCTAAGTTGCTGGTGTATAGCCTGTTAGTTTTTGGGCCGACCTTTTATGCATACTGGCATTTTCGTGGCGGGGGTCGATTTAATCCAGTGGAGCGCATAATTGTATCGGCCTTCTTTGCGTTTATGTTGATTGTGGCGACCACTAATACGTTTATACTTGCCGGCTTTGAAGATCCGTTTAGAAACTCTTATTTTGCGAACCAACTTAATAGATTCAGTGGTTTAGTGACTCTTATGTCGTTTGGTGTTGCCTTCTTTGAGGTGATGAGTCAAACAAACCCAGGACTACTACGAGCACGAAAGAGTCGTCGTCGATCAAGAGCAAAAAAATAATAGAGTTGAAAAAACAGAGGTGGCATGCTAGCATTTTGTGAGTAAAAGTTACATTCTCTTATTCTCGTAGCTTTTTACATACGAGGGTCCATAGCTCAGCTGGTTAGAGCACCTGCCTTTTAAGCAGGGTGTCGTGGGTTCGAGTCCCACTGGACCCTCCAATTTATGAATCCGCCGAATGGCGGGTTTTTAAATTGGAGAGTTTTACTGGGTCGAAGCCACGACACGTAGTGTCGGGGGTGAAAACTGCTGGGAGCAGTTTGCAAGGAAACTTACTCTTCAAAACTTGTTTTGAAAGACGTAGTTTCGGGCCCGCAGAATGTGGGCGAGTCCCACTGGACCCTCCATATAAAAACACCTATCTCGCCGTAGGTGTTTTTATATGGTCAAAATCATAACTCAAATGAGAATGCCGCAACTAATGTTGTAGCATTTTTGTTATAGTTAAGTCATGAGTAAAAAAGTTAAAATTACTATCATTGCTTTATTGATTGCAATAGTAGCTGGAGTTGGTTTATTTTTAGTAATGACTAAGCTTGTCAAACATGAGAATGTATCTGAACCTACGAATGGGGAGTTGAATATACAACTAGGATTACACAAAAGCATCTATTCAATAGGTGAATCAATTACCTTCAAGTCATTCATTAACAACCCAACAACAAGTGCAAAAACATATACGTTTTCTTCCACATGTACCGAGGGTACGTTTTATATAAATGAACAACCAATTGGTCTGTACTATGCCTGTGGTGATGCGCTTACAGATATAAATATCGGCTCAAACAAAACCATCACGTATGAATACCCTTTTACGCTGGTAGATGACTTTTCTCACGATATAAGCAGTGATTACATCGGATTTAGTGACGAATTAAAATTGCCACCGGGCGAACATCAAGCAAAACTCCAATGGCAAGGTTTCGAATCGAACATTCTAACTTTTAACGTTGAGTAGTTGCAGATTTATTTTAGTTGCAATAACGATACATACGTCCCTCCAATTTAACGCCCGCCTTTTGGCGGGTTTTAAATTGGACAGTTTTAATGACTCGAACCCAGTTGGGTGAGAAATGCATGTCTGCTTCTCGCAAGACCGGAGTGCGCCGGCGCTAGAGTACGATCGAAAAGATTTTTCACCAGAAAAATACTTTTGGCGAGTCCCACCACACCCCTTATCCTATAGTTTTAACTTCCTAGACTAAATGCCGTTGCACATATCGTAAGTGCTTTTCACGGGCTGGGGTAAAGTCTCCTTTTCGCAGACCATTGCGGCTAATCATTTTGCTGACTCGTTCGCTGCCGATGTAGTGCGGCATCATCACATACGTTGCTCCCATTTCGTATAGCTCTGCGGCTTCTTCGGGGTTTTCGCTGCGGGCAATAATAATAGCCTGTTTGTTCTGGCTATGAGTATATTCGGTCAAAAACAAGTTTGTTTGAAAGTCCAAAACCGTTGAAATAACTAATTTTGCGTGGGCTATATCGATTTCTTCTAAAAATTCTGCGTCAGACGCATCGCCGTAGGCGTGTGGTAGGCCAGCATTCTTTAGCGCATCGGCCGCTTCTGGGTCGTAGTCAACAACTAAAAAGTCTTTCTTGAGCTTTTTAAATCCACGGACGAATTCATGCCCGCCACGCGCATAGCCAAATAATATAATTTCTGGAGATTTGCCAAGTTCTTTTTGCTTGAGTGGTACTTTTTTGCGCTCAAACATGCTAAGACGTTTTTCTAGCACGCTATAGAGTTTGTTGTCGTAGAGCATCATGTATGTGCTGCCAGCAATTGTAATAAGGCCTACAATGGTTACAACTGAAACAATTTCTTGACTGATTTGGTTATATTCGAGTGCCAAAAGTATTAGGACTAATGAAAACTCGCTGATTTGAGCTAAGTTCAGGCCAGCTCGAAAACTGGTTTTCTTGGTGTAGCCCAAAAAGCCCATGATTATCATGATAATTAGCGGGTTGCCAAACAGAACGAATAGCGCAAGCGATACCCCCGGAAGAAGTAATGCACCAGGGTTTGTAAATTCTAGTCGAGCGCCAAGAACAATAAAGAAAATAATAATAAAGAAGTCACGGAGTGGCTTGAGGCGAGAGCTCATTTGCTGGGCATATGGCTGAGCGGCAAGGGCTACGCCGGCAAACAAGGCACCGACTTCAATTGATAGCCCAGCCATTGAAAACAAGCTGGCGATACCAAAACCCCAAGCCACAGAGAAAATAAATAAATATTCTTGACTATCGCTAATAAATTTTTCAATTCGCGGCAGCAAATAGGTCCCAGCACAGTACACACCAACACCAAGCAGAATTGCCCAGCCTAGTGTTCTTGAAAGCTCAGGTAGCGGCAGCGAGCCGGAACCCATACCAGCAACTGCGATTAATAACATGGTTGCCACAAGGTCTTGAACTAACAAAATACCAGTGGTTATTTTGGCGTATAACTGGGGGGTGTCGCGTTTGTCAGAAATTATTTTAAGCGCAATAATGGTGCTGCTCATGGTCAAGGCGATAGCAATATAAAAGCTTTCTTTGGGGGTAAAGCCAAGTAGATTGCTAATCGCATATCCAAAAAGGGCCGTAAAAATTACCTGCCCAAGACCAATAATTATTGCGGCTTTACCGATTTCGCGTATAACTCTTGGGTTTAGGCCCAGGCCAATAATAAACAGCAGCAAGGTAATGCCAAACGACGATAATTCATTAATTTGGTCTGGTGAGTTTATAGCGTTAAGTAAATAAGGTCCTAGCAGTAGTCCGGTAAAAATATGACCGATAATTAATGGTTGCTTCAGTAACTTCATGACAGCAGAAACAGTTCCCGCTACAACGAGAATTAAACTAAGTTCTGTAAATAGATCGTGATGCATTTGTTTGGGCTTGTGTTTTTTATTTTGCTAACCTGCCATTACTATGCCTTATCTGTTACGCCTGGGTCAAGTTCGCTTTCGGCGAACTACAAAAATTCAGATATTTTTATTAACATTTTTGCTTGGACTGTGGTGGGCGGCGCACTGGCCGACTATTTCGGCAACGATCCTATTACTTGGAATAGTGAGCGGGCCTTTAGTTTTTACAAAGAAATTGCCAGCAATAGTAGCAGCGCTGTTACTGGGATTGAGCCTTGGTTTTATTCGCGGACAACAGGAAATTAGTGCCACTAACGTATACGAAAAACTAGTGGGACAATCGGTGATTATAGAGGGAGTGGTCGAAGATGATCCTGTCTACAATAGATTTTTTCAAAGAGAATTTCACATAGGGCAGGTTGTGTTCGAAGAAAATAAGTTGCCGGGTAGGGTAGAAGTTTCTGGTTTTGGTATAACGAGTCTACAGCGCGGCGACAGGGTGCAGGTGCGCGGCACGATTAAATCGGGCTATGGAAGCGATAATGCTGATATTTCGTTTGCACAAGTAGATGTTCTAGCCAGAACAGACAGCCCAATAAACTCAGTTCGTAAGAACTTTTTTGCCGGCACGTACAGCTCATTACCAGAACCCGAGAGCAGTTTAGGCCTCGGTTTTTTAGTTGGTGGCAGAACCTTGCTGCCAGATGATTTATTGAGTGCACTTAGTGTTACGGGGCTAACTCATATTGTTGCGGTTAGTGGTTACAACCTTACTATTTTAGTGCGTTTGATGCGGCGTAGCTTGGCAAAATTTTCTAAGTACTGGGCTGTCAGTGGCTCTTTTGCGTTAATTATTAGTTTTATCGCCATAACAGGTATAAGTCCGTCAATTGCTCGTGCTGGGGTGGTGACCAGTCTGGCCTTGCTGGCGTGGTATTGGGGGCGAAAAGTCAGCCCGACTATGCTGCTGTTATTGTCCGGCGCAATCACAGCTGGGTTAAATCCGCAATTTTTATGGAGTGATCTTGGTTGGTGGCTGTCGTTTCTGGCATTTATTGGCGTGCTTATATTGGCGCCACTGGTTACAAAACGCCTGTACGGCGACAAAAAACCAAACACAATTATGCAAATAGTGCTTGAAACATCATGCGCCCAGTTATTAACTATGCCGCTAATTGGCGCTATTTTTGGAGAATTTTCGTTAATTGCAATTTTGGCCAATGCGATTATTTTGCCGTTAATTCCGTTGGCCATGCTTTTGACATTTATTGCCGGTCTTAGCGGTTGGCTCATAACCCCACTCGCTGGTTGGTTTGCTTGGCCAGCTCGATTTATTTTAGAACTCATAACTTCGCTGGTGACATTGTTAGCGCAAATTCCTTATGCGCTGGTAACCATTAATTTATCGACAGTTGGCATGATTGGTGTTTATGCATCAATCCTGGGTGTCATTTTAATTCTTTATAAAAAATCTGGTAGCCAACTAAACGCCAGCGAAGTGATTGAGTAGGTAAGCCTTTCACCTTTGACCTTTCACCTTTATACTAATTTGCATGGCTGGACATTCTAAATGGGCAAAAATCAAACGAGACAAAGGCGCTAACGACGCTAAGCGCGGCGCTATATTTACTAAGCTCGGTAACGGCATAGCAATTGCTGTTAAGTCTGGCGGCAAAGACCCCGACATGAACCCGACACTGGCGCTTGCAATTGAAAAAGCCAAACAATCAAATATGCCAAACGCTAATATTGAGCGGGCTATTAAACGTGGTGCCGGCGAACTTGGCGGAGCCCAAGTAGAAGAAGTAATGTATGAAGGCTACGGCCCCGCAGGTGTGGCTGTGTTGATCGAATGCGCAACCGATAACACTAACCGTACACTTACATTTGTAAAAACTGCCTTTACCAAAAACGGCGGTAATTTGGCCGAAAGTGGCGCCGTTAGCTATTTATTCGACAGAAAAGGTGTAATAACAATCAAAAAGACTGGCGATGACGACAGCGACCAATTAACGGCAATTGAAGCAGGCGCAAGCGACATTGCTGACTCTGACGACTCATGGATTGTGTACACCGAGCTCCAAGATCTTGGCAAAGTGCGAGACACTCTAAAATCCGAAGGCTTTACCGTGACCGATGCCACTGCCAGCTACGAACCAAAAGCAACAATGCTAATTGACGACGAAGAAAAACAACAAAAAGTGATGAAGCTTATGGACGCACTTGATGAGCTTGATGATGTTGTCGAGACTTATACTAATTTTGACATAGCCTAATGAAAGTAATCGCTAAGGACGTCAACGGCAAACAGCATAAAGTAGATTCAACAGACCTAGAGTTTAGGCCGTCAATTTATGGCATTGTAATTCATGAGGGAAAGATTTTGCTTTCGCCTCAATTTGAAGGTTACGACTTGCCAGGCGGCGGGATTGAGCTTGGCGAAACCCACATTCAAGCTGTAGAGCGAGAAGTAAAAGAAGAAACCGGTATAGAGGCCACGTTTCAGAGTTTTGTTGGTTTTGAAACTAGTTTCTATAAACCTCATAAACCAGGCAGCCCTCCATTTCATTCGTTAATGATTTATTGCAAATGCAATTACGTCGGTGGTGAACTTTCAGTTGATGGTTTTGATGAGGACGAAAAGGAATATGCTAAATTTCCGGAATGGGTGAATCTAAAAGATTTGAACAACATAAGAATTGCTAGTAGTGTTGACTGGCGAAAATACGTAATTTAATGAAAATCCTCGGCATAGATCCAGGCACCGGTATAACTGGTTTTGGCGTGATCGAAGTTATTAAAGCTAAGCCAAAAATGCTTGATGCAGGAGTGATTCGAACCAAAGCCCATCAGCCCCAAGGCGAGCGACTGCAAATTATTTTTGATTGTGTAACGGAATTAATTCAAGAGCATACACCAAGCACCCTGGCGATCGAAAAGCTATTTTTTAACACAAATATAACGACAGCAATGACAGTAAGCGAAGCCCGTGGAGTTGTTTTACTTGCCGCTGCCAAAGCGAATTTACAGATAGCAGAGTACACACCGCTGCAGATTAAACAGGCTATGACCGGTTATGGTAAGGCGGAAAAAATTCAAGTTCAAGAAATGGTAAAAACTCTGTTGAAACTAAAAGACATTCCTCGACCCGACGACGCAGCCGATGGCCTAGCCGTAGCCCTAACTCACGGATTTACAATCTAAATTAACCAGTCGCTGAATTATCAATACCGGTGCAGCGCTCGGACTATACAAAATTTTACGATCGTTAATTTTTGTATAGTTAGTCGATGTAGTTTTTGAAATTTGCGCTAAAATTCATGTCGCCCTTAATGGAGCTGACGATAAATAGCTGTACGTAATCTGGGTAGTTGTCTAGTAAATCTTCTAAGAGTTTTTCGCAGGCGTACGGCGTAATCCATAGACTTCGCTGCAATAAAGTAAAGTCCGCTTGCTTAATAAGGGCACGTAGTTCATTGCGAAGTTGACGTTCGGTTTCTGGAACATCGTAACTTAGTAGCCTCCATTTATTGTCCCATGGCTGGCTTTTAAGAAACTTAAAGTCAGTGATCCGTATTAGTTTTTGTAGCTGCAGTACACCGGCAGAGGTTACCGTTAATTGACCATTTTCTTCTTCGATAAACTGCGATGATCGAGCCCGCAAAATTACAGAATTTACGCGTAAATTAACGAGACGGTTAGATAGGTCAAAATCGAGTTTTGTGAGGGTGTTTTTTAACGTGTCTCGGCTTAAGCCACCAGCATCTTTTAATAGCTGAAGGCATGTTTTTAGGATTTGAGCACTGGCTTGGTCTGCTGCTCGCGTTGACATGATTAGAGTATACAAATTTTTACGATCGTTAAAAAGTGTATATTTGTTATACTTTGGGCATGATTTCGTATCTTTCAGGCTCTGTTGTTTTTGTTGGAAAATCAAAAGTTACCATTAATGTTAATGGGGTTGGTTACGGCGTGCATGTCAGCCGAGAAGACCTTGATCACATTAAACTTGCCCAATCACTTGAGGTGTTTATTTACGAGCATATACAAGAAAAAGCGCATGATTTATATGGGTTTAGCAGCACCGATGCCCTTAATTTGTTCGAAGATTTAATTAGTATTAACGGAATTGGCCCAAAAGCAGGGTTAGCTATCCTTGACTTAGGTCCTGTTGCCTCAATCAAGCAAGCTATTGCGAGCGGTAATAATGCCTACATTTCTGGCGCCAGCGGAGTTGGCAAAAAAACCGCCGAGCGTGTTGTTGTAGAGTTGCGCGATAAATTAGGCCAAGATGTCTTGTACGAAAAAGCTACAATGGGGAACTCGCAAGGAAACGACGAAGCGCTGCAAGCGTTGATCGCACTTGGCTATAGTTCTCAGCAGGCCTTGCAAGCCCTAGCTAATGTTGACGCTGAAGGTACCGAGGCCCGAATACGAGCGGCTTTGAAGGAGCTAGCATGAGTATCGACAGAATAGTTAATGCCACCAGCGACGAACCAGAAGACAACGAAGAAGTCGCTGTAGAAAACAGTCTGCGGCCGCAAGATTTTGCGAGCTATATTGGCCAAGAACGACTAAAGAAAAACCTTCAACTGGCTATAAAAGCTGCTAAGCAACGTGGTGATGCCGTTGACCATGTTTTGTTGTTTGGCCCACCGGGTCTAGGCAAGACGACCATGGCTTGGGTGATAGCTAACGAAATGGGTGTTCAGCTAAAAGCAACCAGCGGTCCGGCCATTGAACGAGCTGGTGATTTGGCTAGTATGCTGACGAATCTACAGGAAAACGACATCCTGTTTATAGATGAAATACATCGGCTAAATCGTACCGTGGAAGAAGTTTTATATTCGGCAATGGAAGATTTTAAATTGGACATTATGCTCGGTAAGGGGCCGTCAGCTCGAAGTTTGCGATTAGATCTGCCTAAGTTTACGGTAATTGGAGCAACGACCCGTGCCGGAGCGCTTAGCGCACCGCTCCGTGATAGGTTTGGCATAGTGCACCGCTTAGAATTTTACGAAATTGCGGAAATGGTACAAATCATTCAACGAGCGGCCGGAATTTTAGAGGTGGAGCTGGCTAGAGAAGCAGCAGTAATTTTAGCTCAACGAGCTCGCCTAACGCCGAGAATCGCGAATAGGCTGCTTAAACGAACGCGCGACTATGCTCAGGTTGAAGGGCAGGGAATTATAACCCATCAGGTTGCCGTCGATGGTTTAAACCTGCTTGAAGTTGATGAGCTTGGCTTAGACCCAGCCGATCGGCGTGTGTTGGAAGCAATTATTGATAACTACGGCATGAAGCCTGTTGGACTCGACACGATTGCTGCGCTGACCGCCGACGAGCGTTCAACAATTGAAGACTTTTATGAGCCATTTTTAATGCAAATCGGTATGCTGCAGCGAACACCCCGAGGAAGACAAGTCACTCACAAGGCATATAAGCACCTAAACCGACCAATTATAGATAGCTTAAGCGGACAACAGCAATCAGATCAATCTGATGACGGGCAAAATTCTTTACTTTAAATACGCTTATAGGTCCGGATTACCCATATTTGAGTACCAGTACCACTTATGTCTGTACCAAAAGTGACAGCAGCTGAGTTTCTAAGATGAATTGTCTGTCCAACTAGTGCGCCAATTGACCCACTGTTAAAAACAGTAAGTTTTGTCCATCGAGCATAAAACAAGGTATTTGGCGCGCTCAGAGAATTATTGATCGTAATAGTTTCGAGGTCTTTAGAGGATTCAAAATCTGGGCCAGTGACGTTACTACAGTCTGGTGAACAAGGAGCAGTACTGTAGTAGCCAATGATATTAGCTCCTACATCGAAGTTGTTGGCTATAATTTCTGTGCTATTCATAAAATCTATGTCGTCACCATCGATCATGATGTAGGGAGTAGTTGATACTAGATCGTCAACAATAATTTTCCCTTGATTACGCATCGTGAAATCGCCTGTTATCCAAATATCGCCCTCGATAATTACTGTGCATTTTTTTGAAACAGTAACATTGCCATTGATTTTTGTATTAGCTTCCCAGATTTCCACTCCGTTGTTACTGGTGCACGAGGCATCGTTGCCAGAGCGCTCGGTAGTAATAGCCGCTATTTGGGTATCTCGCTCGTGGGGCGGTAACTCTCTGTCTGCGACTGTCTGGTTTGGAACCAGGCCGCCATCACTCATGCCAGATCCGTCTGTTTGGTTTGTGGCCCGGACATCACCGTATATATGGGCTGAGTTATTCATAGTAATGGGTTCACCGTTTTCACCATCTGCACATTGTTGTGGGTATGTTGCATCGGGTGGGTTTGGGCATGAGAAATGAGCTACTTCTACACTGACAGGATTAACGCTAAGCCCAATTTGCGAACTATTGTTCATGGTTAAGGTGCCGTTAATAAATACACTTCCAGCAACTACTTTTGAGCTGTTGTCCATAACCAAGCCACCATTGCCAGTAATGATAGAGGCATCACCGAAGACAACGGGGCTTAGGTCAACCCTAAAACTGCGAGTAGCTTGCAAGCTATTGTCGCTTAGCCGGTAGGAACGGCCGGTAATTTCAAAGTATTTTTCATCAACTGCAGGGTTGTACACTTGCGAAGTGAAGGTGGTTCTAAACGTTCCGTCATTGTGGAGCTCTATTTCGTCAGGATCGGTATCTGCATCCAAACCATCGGTTCCAAGCCAGGTTGGGTCTTGGCTGATTTTGTTCATTGAATAGTCAATGCCTCCGTCTGCTGCTAATTGGGCGAGGACGATGGTTTTATCAGCAATAGCAGTAGAATAACTACTTGAAGCAAGCTGCAAAAACGATGCAGCCACCACAATTAAGAACGTAATAAGAACGACAATACTCGGAAGAATAAAGCCTTTTTCGGTCGTGTTATGTAGGGTGTGTGGCATCAAAAATCCTCGTTGTTTCTTAATGTCATTCGTATTTGGTTTTCGGCCGTTCGTGGTTCACCAAATCCGCTTCTTTGTAGAGTAATATTGATTACTAACGAACGAGCTAAGCTCGGAGATGGCGTCTCGTCGTTGTTCTGGTCAAAGAAGTCGAAATTCATTGCTGCATAATGGGACGTAATGACTTGATCGGGCGGACAACTTGGTGAACTAACAGCTTCAGGGCAGCTTGTTTCTTCGGCAGGAGAGCTGCTGGATGCACCGCCTGGCACTAACGTTCTTCTGAAAAGCGTGGTGTCTTCTACAAAATACACATACTCTGTTTGGTATGGTGAGCCGGTGTTTGGGTCGATTATAAAATCACCATCGGCATTCATTGTCGGGGTAGCAATTATGATTACTACATCTGATTCAGATGTTTGCCAATTGCCTCCTGGTGCATTACTGTCAGGGACTAAATTTTGTTGACGGATGGCTGAACCTGTCCGTATTTCTTCAACGATTTTTCTAAGAATAGTTTGCGATTCATTAGTTAGATTAACCTGAGCACCATTGTTTAAGGTTGCGCCAAAATAACTCGTAAAAAGCTGAAATATCGCTACGATCACTACACTCGTCACCACCAGAGCTACCAGTAGCTCTGAAATAGTAAAGCCAGCTTGGTGAGTGCTGTCGTTATTGTCCAACGCCAAGCTCCGATATGTACGTGGTGTAGTTGAGGTTTTCTGTGTCGCCATTTACATCATATGCAAGGTTAATCTCGACTTGTTTCAGGCCGGTCTCAGGTGTGGACACCGTGTAGCTTGCCACTGGATTTATTAACTCATCAGGGAGGTCACTGGTGTCTATACTGAAAGTGCCGTCCCCAGCGCTATCCAGATTCAAATAGCCAATACTCCGAATTTCCTCGGTCTTGTTTTCGGCAGCAGCATTTGCAATCGCTAAGGCTCTTGATCGGGCGCTAAGTCGATTTAGATTGATAATTGCATTACTAGCAACAGTCAGCAAAATAACCGCAACCACGATTGCAACTATAAGTTCAGTTAGGGTGAAGCCGTTGTCATCTTTAAGCATAATAATGTGTATACTAATTAGAGTATAACTAAAACTACTAGTAAGCACTACCATTATGAGATCCACAATATTAAATATTGACCCAAGCGAAACAGTTGACTTTGAAGTTCGGCGTCACCCAGTTGGTCTTATACCAATTTATGGATCAGGGGTATTTATCATAGCTCTTTTAATTGGAATTGCATTGCTTGCACGCAGCAGTGGTCTTGGTGCTGATTTCCCGGATTTTTTTAAAGGGGCTATGTTTTTAATGGTTGTCTTTGCTGTGTCAGTGTTAGTAGCAATTGGCACCTACATTGCCGCAAGAATATATCGGACAAACGAATTAATAGTCACGTCAGAAAACTTGGTGCAAATATTGCAAACCAGCTTGTTTAGCTCAGCAGTATCGCAATTAAGTTTAGAAAAAGTTCAAGATGTAACCGCAATTAAGCGGGGCTTTTTTGCGTCAGTATTTAACTTTGGAACGATTCAAGTTGAAACAGCTGGAGAAACCGCAAATTTTGCTTTTCGCCTGGCTAAAGACCCAGTTGTAGCAGCCAAACAAATTAACGAGGCGCACGAAAAATTCATTAAAAAATACGGCATCGACGTTATTTAGTTGTAAAAGAATGGGTTGCTTGTTGAATCGTCTACAGGCTGAGCTTCTAAATTAGCTTCTTTAACGCGCTGGTAGATGATATCAATCGTTTCCTGATCGAACTCTACTTTATTGGCTTGAATTTCAAGTCTCTTCTTGTCGATTAATTCACGGTCAAGCATGCTATCACCAACTTTTTGGGCCTGCGTAATCGTTAAGCTAAGTATAATAAACACAATTAAGCTAAGGATAATGACCTTCAGTTTCAATAAAGCTTGGAGGAGTGGTAAAAGTTTTTCGAGATATTTTTTCATTATTGTTGGTTGCCTTCTTCAATCTGCTTAAGGACTTCTTCGCGCGACAATTCTGATGTTGCTCCTGCTACTTCGGCTTCGAAGTGGATGTCGACACTAATCGATACCAGTACATTACCAGAATCCAAATTTGGCGTAAGCTGCATTTCCGAAATGCTCAAATGTCGGCTCGACTGCTGGAGATCTTTTATAAGATTTTTAGCTTTTGAATATGACATTTCTGGATTGAAGGTTAGTTCAACTGGCAGCGAGAGAACACCGGTAACATCGGTCGCAGTCGACTGGGAGGTATTGTTTGGCTCATCTTCGGTGCTTTCAAACGTAATTCCTGTAAGCTCAATTTTGTTTTGATCGAATATAGAATATAAATTTTGAATTGCCTGAGGTTGATTCTTTACATCAGGAAGTATGGTTGAAATTTTTTGATCTATATTCTGATCTTTAAGGGTTTGCAGTTCAATTTTTGTGTCATTTAGAAGTCGAGCTTTTTCATCAATTGTGTCGAGCTCGGCGGTTTTTTCTCGGATTAGCTCAAGGTTAGACTCGAGATCATTTTGAACAAAGTAATAAATGCTACCGGCAGCAAGCGTGCTAGCGACCAGTGCGAAACAAAGGATTACGAAAAGTGCCTTAGGTCTCATTCAGCTACCTCCAGTCTTTCACCTGGACGAGACGTTAGCTTTAATAACATATCAACTGTGAACTGTGATGTGTCATTTTCGTCTTGTCGCACGGCTTGAACGTCAATCGACTCAACGCGCTGCATAGTTTCGAGTGTCTTTTGCAAGGTAGCTACTTGGTCTCGGCTAGACACAGCCATAGTCAACTGCAATAAATCTTCTTCAGGTGCATCCGGTCCGGTTGTTTGAGACGCATGGCTTAAGCTAATCGAAGCAATACGAGCAAAGTCAGGGATAACACCCTCCAGTTCTTCTAAGAAGCCAATAAAATTACTCTCGTTAGCAATGACTTCACCGGCTTTTTCGATTTTAGCATCGAGTTCTTTGGCTTCTTGCAGGACAGCGTCGAAGTTGTTTATAAGCTGCTGTTGATCAGTAATTTGGGCATCGAGGTCATTTAGTTGTTTTTGTGCGATAAGGCTAGAGCCAAATAATATTGCCGACATAGCCAAACCTACTAAGAACACCAATACTACATATCCGACCATAGTAATGTTATAGCGACTATATTTTATTTGTTCTTTGTAATCTGGAGGGAGCAAATTTATCATCGCAATTCTCCCTTAATTTGGGCCAACGCCAACCCAAAGGCTGTGGTGTACATAGTTGTTTCGAGCCGATGCGGCTCTTGGAGTCGGCCAAAATCAGCATTGTTCCAGGTGTTACAAACGCTAGTTTCTATCCCTGTTTCTTTATTTAGAAATTCTGGCAAACCTGGTAGATTGGCGCCACCACCAAGAATAATTAATTGGGAAATCTCTCCTTCGTCAGTTGCGCGTCCTTCGTAATAACGCTTCATCTTACGAATTTCACGGCCAAGCTCTGCCAATACTGGCTTAGCGGCGTCATTTATTTTCTTTTGATGCTTGCTATCACTTAAGCCATGTCGACTTTTTAGAGTATGAGCCTGTCGTTCGGTAAGTTTCAGGGTGTCGGCAATAGCTTTTGTTATATCGTCACCGCCTTTTTGTATAGTGCCTGTAACTCGGATGGTATTGTCGAATATGCTCAAGTCACTGGATTTTGCTCCAAAGTCGATTAGTAAAGTTGCTTGAGTTTTGGTTTTTTTAGACTTTGATTTACCTTTTTTTGGATCGGGTTTTTTATTGAACGAATTTTTTACTCCACGGACCGAAGATATAAGGCTGGTTTCGATGGCTGCGACTTCCAATCCCAACATTTCATATAAGTCCATATAGCTGTCTACAATTAATTTTGGTGCGGCTACCATAAGTATTTCAAGCTCTTCGTCTTTTTTGGACGTGTCTCGGTAGGTAATTTTGTAGTCGATATATAAGTCGTCAATTGGTACTGGGACGTATTGTTCAACTTCAAGTTTTACAGCTTCATCAAGTTGGTCTTCGCTAGCAGCCGGCAAAGTAAGTACTCGCGTAAAGGTTTTTGACACCGGTATAGCTGAGACCACACGGTTCGTGGTAATGCCACCCACGACTTTCTCTGTAAGTAAGCTGTACGCTGCCTGAGCAACTTCGCTTGGGTCGGTAATAATGCCATTCTCGATCGCCGAACCAGAAAAATTATTAAATCCATAACCTTGAACCAGCAAAGATGAATCTGAATTTTTAGTTAATTGAACGACTTTGAGCGTACTATGCCCAATATCCATGCCAAAGATTGGTTTATTTTTATAAAATAACGGTGTATTCATTTTTTATTTTTTGCCCACGCAAGTTATACATGAATTATATCAGTATCATAAGCATAAGTTAAATTAAAAAAACCTCCTGGTTTAGAGGAGGTTTTTTACTGACTCAGACAACTCTATGTTATAGAGAGCCTGGGTTTCCGTTTAGACTGTCGCGAGCAAACACGTCGCTTGCGTCAACGTCACCGTCGTCGTCTTGGTCGGTTTCCATAGTCGCGTTAAGCGTGTACTCTGCACAGTTACCTGCAAGTGTTGTACAGCTAGCAGTTGTTGCAAAGTTGTAGGTTTCTGCGTTTGGACCTTCTAAGCTTTCAGCGTTAACATTTAAGTCAGACAATGCAGCTGGGTAGTACCCGTTGTCTGCGTAGTACAACTCAAGAGCTGTGTGCAACGCGTTAATGTCATTTTGTCGTTCTGTGTCACGTGCTCGTTCTTGGATATTTCCAAAAGCGTTAAGCACTAGACCAGCTAGGATACCGATTACAACAATTACGATCAAAAGTTCGATAATTGTGAAACCTTGTTGTTTTCGTAGTGATGAGACTTTCATTGAGAGTCCACCCTCCTCATTTATTTATTTGTTGATAAAGAATACGTTATTTGCCGTATCTATACGGAATTATAAGCATAAGCGGTTAAGGGGTCAACTACCTAACCACCAATTGATTGAGTAATTGAGCTAATTGGGCCAAAGACCGATAAGGCGATCATGCCAATGATTCCACCTAAAACAACGATCATTAGCGGCTCCAATATGGACGTAAGGGCGTCAGCAACTTGGTCCACCTCTTGTTCGTAAAAGCTGGCTAATTTCTGCAAAATAGTATCGATATCTCCAGATTCTTCGCCAACAGCTATCATTTGCGCCAGAATTGGTGGAAACATTGGGTCTTTACTAAGCGGTTCGCTGAGTGGTTTACCGCTTTTTACTGCCTCGGCAGCAGCGTCGATCTTCTCTTTAATGGCTAAGTTTCCAACCGCCGCACCAGTAGTATGGAGCGATTCAAGAATATTCACGCCAGCCGCATTTAGCGAACTAAATATACGCGCAAACCGGGCCAAGGCAACTTTAATAAGAATCTTATTTATCAGTGGGATTTTTAGTAAAAATTTATGAAACAGTGGCTTGCCTTTGGGGCTACGGATAAAGCGTATAAGTAAGACTGTTCCAATGGCTATAAACGGTAAAGATTTTATGCCGTAATTAACTAAAAAGTCACTAATGCCTAACATAACTTTTGTATAGACAGGCGGGGTGTAGTCCTCACCAGCTAAGTCTTGAATAATATTGCCGATTTTAGGTACAACAGTAGTCATTAGGAATAAAAATGCAATTATAGTAATGCTTAATATCACCCCTGGGTAGGTCATAGCACTCTTGAGCTTACCTTTGATCTCAGCGTCTTTTTCTTGCTGTTCTGCCAATCGCTCCAAAATAGAATCTAAAATACCACCAGCTTCACCAGCACGGACCATGTTTACGTAGATGTCATTAAACACTTTAGGATATTTAGCCAACGCGTCGGCAAAGGTTGACCCGCCTTCGACGTCTTTGACGATATTTGGCAGGTAGATTTTTAGGGCTTTGGAGTCAGTTTGAGCCGACAGCGTAGACAGAGAACGTGCAAGTGGCACTCCAGCGTTTATCATGGTAGCAAGTTGCCGGGTAAAGACGACTTTATCTTGAAGTTTTACTTTTGGGTCAGACAGATTGAAGTTTAAAAACTTGTTAAGCGCAGATTGTTTCTCAGCTTCTTTTAAAAGCAGCATTTCAAGCTTACGGTCTACTAATACCTTTTGGGCGGCCGCTCGGTCGCTGGCCTCAATAACACCCTTACTAACTTGGCCTTCGGCTGATTTTGCGGTGTATTCAAACTTAGCCATATTATTCTCGTGTCACTCTTAGGATTTCTTCGACAGTGGTTCGACCTTGCATAGCTTTAACAAATCCGTCTTGCTGCATGGTCATCATGCCTTCTTTAATAGCCTGGTCTTGAATTTCGTCGGCGGTTGCTCGAGCAGAAATCAACTGTTGAACTTTTTGGGAAATTGATAGAACTTCATAAATTCCTACTCGACCTTTATAGCCAGTGCCTTCAGCACCTTCTTTAACTCGCCACAGCGTTAGCTTGCTTTCAGAAGTTTGAATTTTTTCAGCCTCATCGTCATCTTTTGTGTCGTTCGGCTTGGACTCTTTTTCTTCTTGCTTTTTAACCGCCTCTTTAACAGCTTTTTCAGCCACGGCTTCAGCCGCAGACCGATCTAGTATATTCGGATCTTCTTTAATTTTATCCATGATACTTTTGTCTTTAACGTCAGCATTAACGGGTTTTATGACTTTTTTGGACTCTTTTTCAAGCTCCTCTTTGTCGATTTTAATCTTTTCGGCTTGTTTAACTTGAGCGATCGCCTCTTTAATTTCAAAATTATCTTTTATGTCTTTTAATTCGGCTTGAGTTGGGTGATAGCTTTCGCGTGCTTCGGGACTAAGGCGACGTACAAGTCGCTGACCAATCACCGCTCGTACGGTAGAAGCTATCAAAAATGGCTCTGCACCCATGTCCAGAAGCCGCGGGATAGCCGTTGCAGCGTTGTTGGTGTGCAGAGTGGCAAACACTAAGTGGCCAGTTAGAGCAGCTTGTATAGCTAGATCAGCTGTTTCGCCATCACGGATCTCACCGATCATGATAACGTTTGGGTCTTGTCGCAGTAGCGCCCGCAAACCACCTGCGAAAGTCATGCCAGCTTTTACGTTTACTTGAGTTTGGTTAACACCCGGAATGCGGTATTCAACTGGGTCTTCGATGGTAGAAATATTAACACCAGGGTTATTAAGCAGGTTTAGTACCGAGAACAAAGTAGTCGACTTACCAGATCCAGTCGGGCCGGTCACTAGCATAATGCCATGTGGTTGGCTTATTGCATCGTGAATGTTTTTTAGGCTCACACCCCAAAAGCCGAGCTCTTCAAGGCTAAGAGCCTGTGTGGTTTCGTCTAAAATACGCATAACAACTTTTTCGCCGTCAACTACTGGCAGGGTAGACACCCGCATTGCATAAATGGCTTCACCAAGTGAAATTTTAAATCGGCCGTCTTGGGGAGCACGGTGTTCGTCGATCTTTAAGTTAGCCAGGATTTTTATACGTGACACTAATGCGGCCATTACTTTACGCGGCAGCTTATTGGCCTCACGCAAAACGCCGTCGACCCGATAGCGCACCTGCACAAATTGCTCGCGTGGTTCAATATGAATGTCGGAGGCCTTGGCTTTAATAGCGTATTCAATAATTAAGTTTACGGTTTGGGCTATTGGCGAGTCTTCGGCTAAATCTTCTTCTTTAACAGCTTCTTTTACTGCCTCTTCTTCGTCACCTTCACCAGTAACAACAGAGCTTAATTCGCTGGAAAGACTGCCTTTGTAGTCATCGAGCGCGACCGACACGTCTTTGTTGGTCGCAAGATAAATTTCGATATTGCCACCAAGTTGTTTGGTTAAAAAATCGATTGCTTGTAAGTCGTCTGGATCGGCGAGGGCTAGTTTTTTTGTGTCGCCTTTTACTTCAAATAAAACAGCTCGGTACTCTTTAGCAATTCGTTCTGGAATTTGCTTTAAAATTTCTTTGTCGATTTTTAGTTCGCTCAGGTCAATAAAGGATACGTCGATTTCTTTGGAGTAGAGCTGAGCCAGCTCAGCTTCATTAATGACCTGCTTTTCGATAACCATATCTTGCAGTGGTTTATTTTGTTGTTTGCCAAGCTTAGCCAGCTCGTCAATCTGGTCGGTTGTGGTTTTTTTGGCCTCCAGCAGTAGCTGCTGCACCATTGCATCAGGGATTCTCATTCGCTGCGCCACCCATGTCTATTTTTAATCATTAGCTGTATTATAGCTTTCCATCTTTAGTTTTTCTACCTATAAGCATAATCACTTTAGATAATCTGTATTTTATTTAGTCAATATTTGTTTGTATACTAGAGTAATCAAGAAAGCGAGGGGTACATGGCGGCAAAGGCTGACAAGGGTGGATCAAACGACGGTAAAAAACAAGCACTAAAGCTGGCGATGGAGCAGATCGAAAAGCAATTTGGCAGTGGTTCTATTATGAATTTAGGTGAAAATACTGCTAAAAATGTTGAAACGTTTTCAAGTGGCAGTTTAAGCATTGACCTTGCACTTGGCAGTGGCTTGCCACGGGGGAGGATTATCGAAATTTACGGCCCAGAAAGTTCTGGTAAAACCACACTAACCTTGCACGCTGTTGCCGAAATTCAAAAACAAGGTGGCACAGCTGCATTTGTTGACGCCGAACACGCCCTTGACCCTGAATACGCTAAAAAAATTGGCGTTGACCTCGACAATTTACTTATTTCGCAACCTGATACTGGCGAACAAGCTTTGGAAATCGCCGAGACATTAGTGCGGTCTAATGCCGTTGACCTTGTGGTGATCGACTCTGTTGCCGCATTAGTGCCACGAGCAGAAATTGAAGGCGAAATGGGTGACAGTCACATGGGCTTGCAAGCTCGTCTTATGAGCCAAGCGCTGCGTAAATTAACAGGTGTAATTAATCGCACAAATTGTACGGTTATATTCATTAACCAAATACGAATGAAAATCGGCGTCATGTTCGGTAATCCAGAAACCACAACCGGCGGCAACGCACTAAAATTTTATAGCTCTGTCCGGCTAGATATCAGGCGTATTGGCCAAATTAAATCTGGCGATGAAGTAATAGGAAATCGAACAAAAGTTAAAGTGGTAAAAAATAAAATTGCCCCACCGTTTAAAATTGCTGAATTCGACATAATGTATAACCAAGGCATTTCAAAAACTGGCGATATAGTGGATTTAGGTGTCAAATGCGACATTATTGGGAAAGCTGGTGCATGGTTTGACTACAACGATCAAAAGATTGGCCAGGGCAAGGAAGCTGCGAAACAGTGGCTGGCTGATCACCCTAAAGATATGGCTACAATCGAAAAGAAAATTCGCGAAGCTAGCACTGCCTAAAGTAGGTCAGCGATGTCGGTGTGGTGCCAGCCCTTTGCTCTCAGCTCTTCGTCTTTATCGACTATAATCTCAGTCAAAAATGCTCCGGGGCTTTGTTGCTTATCCTTGCCACACCAAACTAGTTCTGCCTCACCACACCATTCAGCTGCTTCAGCGTCTAATAAGCATAATTCTTCTTCGTGCCTTAAACAGCCGGCTTTGTCTGCTTTTTCATCTGCTAAATTCATAGATTTCATACTGTAGTATATAAATGTGAAGATTACAAATATCAAGCAACAACAAAAAGACAAAAATCGGGCTTCATTTTTTATAGACGGCAGCTATTCTTTTTCGTTAACGATATCGCAGTGGCAGGACAGCAACTTAAAAATTGGCGACACGATCAGCCCTCAGCGTATCGACGAGCTTAAAAAACAATCCGATTATGGCAAACTGTATGCCAAAGCTCTCGATTACTTAGCGCGACGAAAACGCAGCATAAAAGAAATGCGTGACTATTTAATGCGCAAGGACGCCGCAGCAGAAGATAGTGAGCTGATTATCCGCAAACTTCTGGACTTGAAATATTTAAATGACGAAGATTTTGCCCGATCGTGGGTGGTTGACCGCAATGACTTTAAGCCAACTTCGCGACGTAAGTTGTTTTTTGAACTGAAACAAAAAGGCATTGAAGGTTCTGTTATTGAGCGAGTTTTAGACGAACTTAACCAAGAATCAACTAGTTTAAAACGAATTATTATCAGCAAACGTAAACAAAAACGCTATCAAGACGACACAAAGCTAATTGCATATTTGTGTCGGAATGGTTTTAGTTACGGCGATGTTAAAAAGGCGCTGGAGGATGCTAGCTCGCAGGAATAGCTTGTGGCGCAACTTGTTTTTCAGTTATGACAGCGTCTTTAACAATAATAGTGCTGTCAGTTACTTCGACTATTTGACTACGGTTAATAATACGAGCACCACCAGTGAGGCTTTTCCAGACAGGCTTGTTAACGTGCAGGTTGTAAATGACCATGCCATCAGCTTGAATAACGTACTCGTCTACGCTGCCGACTTTCTTTTTTGACTCTGTTCGGACTTCTTTACCCAGTAGTTCGTAGTTAAGTTCTGCCACCTTTGAAAACCGTATAAGTTCTTCCACGGGCGTTATGTCTTCTTCATGGTTAATCACAAACGACTTTGGAGTAATTTGTCGAATATCTTGGCTAATTAAAACCGGGTGTTGCCCAGCAAGGCGGGCGTAGTCCACAAAAAAGCCCGATATTGTTAAGTTATGGGGATTAATAACGACGTGTTTGGCAAATGCTACGGGCGAACTTGCATGAATACTAATAATGCTCCGTGGCAAAAGTTGTGTATTTAAAATCAGCATACTAACAGTGTAGCGAACAACAAAATATTTTGCTCATGCTTTGGAAGTTAACAGCGTCGTGATTATATAGATTTAGTGCGTATTACGTGGAGGGTAGTAACCATATTGTGCGTTTTGCTGGTGGGTGTGCCTTTGAGTGCCGTAGATGAACAAAAAAATCTACTCATAACTGAAATTTTCTCCGCCAGCACCGATGACTCTAAAGCAGAATTTATAGAACTTTATAATCCTAACGACTATCCAATAGACCTAACCGACTGGAAGGTCCAGTATAAGTCTGCTACTGGCGAACAATGGCAGACCAAATTGACATTTGATGAATTTGAAGCACAGCCCCGAGGATTTGTGTTATTGGCGACCGAAGAACTAAATCTTGAGCCAGAAGAATTTGATTTTGAATTTAATAGTGGCCTGGCAGCGAGCGCCGGACACATACGACTTATTCAGCTTGTTGAAGTTGAAGACACCGACACCGGGGAACTGAGCGAAGAAGAAAAGGTTCATGATGTACTTGGCTACGGTGTTGCAGCTGACAGCCCAGAGACTGTGCCAGCAACCGAGCCAGCAGCTGGCCAAAGTTTAAAGCGAATCGTTGATGAAGACGGGCTGTTTATAGACACTAATGACAACTCCCTTGATTTTGAAGTGTCGGACGACCCGACGCCTACTCGTACTCCCAGTGTAGAAGAGGCTGAGCCAGTCGAAGAACCAGACCCAGAAGAACAGCCATTGCCCGACGAGGGAACAGGCAACGATCAAGACTATTTGAGTGTAGAAATTTCAGAATTATTTATCGATCCCAAAAGCCCGCAAACAGATGCCGACGATGAATTTGTGGAATTGTATAATCCTAGCGCTCTTGAAATTGATTTAGATGGCTATGTAATTCAAACAGGGTCGAAATTACAGTACAGATTTGAAATTACCGACATAGTTTTGCCGGCTAAAAGCTATATTGCGTTTGAATCACGCGACAGTGGTTTGGTGCTCGCTAACTCTGGTGGCAAAGCTCAAGTGCTGGCACCCGACGGTTCAATAGTTTCAGAGTTGGTTGCGTACGAAAAAGCTCCCATTGGTGAAAGTTGGTCGAAAATTGGCACTACCTATGTTTTTACGAACCGGGTAACACCTGGCCAGCAGAACTTATCGCCACATGAAGACACAGCCAGCGTCGCCAGTGCATCATCTTCTTCGCAAACACCGAAAAAACGCAGCTATGCCAAAGTGGTAATTACCGAGCTGCTGCCAAACCCTGCCAGTCCGCTGCTAGACAAAAACGATGAATTTGTAGAACTGTATAACCCAAATACATTTGCTGTAAACGTTAAAGACTACAAGTTAAAAACCGGTAAATCTTTGGCCACAACACAAACGCTTGATGACATTATTTTGCAACCTGGCCAGTACGTAGCTATTTTTTCTGCTGACAGCAAAATGAGCCTTGGCAATAGCGGCGGTCAGGCACAGTTGCTCGATCCAAATGGCGACAGCAAGAGCACGGCTGGTGAATATTCAAAAGCCGAGGATGGCTTAGCGTGGGCTTTTATAGGTAGTAAATGGCAGTGGACGGCAAAGCCTACGCCAGCGGCCAAAAATGTATTGCAGACTAAGCAAGACAAAATTGCCCAAGAGCAGGCTGCCAATAATCAGTCTTCTGAATCTGGGCTGACTGTTAGTTCCAGCAACCCGCTAGCGCAACCAGCTGCTATACCAATTGAGAGTGCGAATCTATCAGTAGTTGCAGCCGCAGGTGTTGGCACGTTATTCTATGGTTTATATGAGTTCAGGCGTGACATTTCAAGTACGTTCCATCGGGCCCGAAATTACGTTTCAGGTCGGCGAAAAGATAGCTAAGGTTTTAGTTCCTGGTGATGTTATTGAGTTGGTTGGCGATCTAGGGGCGGGGAAGACCCAGCTAGTTCGAGGAATTGCGGCTGGTGCTGGCAGTACCGATGACGTACAAAGCCCAAGCTTTACTGTCGAGAGGCAGTACCAGTGCTCTGATTATTTAATTCGTCATTACGATTTTCATCGGCTAGACAATGCGGGAATTATGCAAGACGAACTTACCGAAGCCATACAAGATGGCGATGTAGTGCTTATAGAATGGGCTGATTCGGTACGAGAGGTATTGCCGGCTAACACAAAGAAGATAGAAATTACCGCCACATCAGAAAATGATCGAATATTGCATTTTATAAATTTCGATAAACAACCATGAATATCTTAGGAATTCGCACAGACAAACCCCAAGCAGAGCTGTGGCTACAAATCGGCGATGACATACAAAAAGTAGAATGGGAAGGCCACAAGCAATTATCGAGCACTATTTTTTATAAGCTTGATGAATTGTTCGACGCAGCCAACAGTAAGTTTGACCAAATTGAAGGCATAGTCGCGTTTGAAGGGCCGGGTAGTTTTACTGGGTTGAGAATTGGCGTGACACTTGCAAACACCCTAAGCTATTCGCTCGACGTTCCAGTGGTCGCAGCCGCAGGTGACATTTGGTTTGCTCAGGGAATAGAAAAACTTAAAAGTGGCGAAAATCAAAAAGTAGTTTTGCCAGTGTATGGCGGGGAAGCGAATATTACCAAACCTAGAAAATAAGTTTTCTTGGGAAGCACACTTCACTCGCCTGCCTGCCGGTAGGCAGGTTAAGGTTCACACAATTTGAATTACAACATCTAATCAGGAAAAGCTGTCTTTTATGCCCAGACCCAGCGAGCTTCGCTCGCCAATCCCTTTTGAGCAGATCCTGAATAGGAATGCTTGGCTTAACAACAATTAAGCCGAGGACGTGTCTGAGACTCTTATAGATAACTTTCAGACTGGCTTTAGCCATTCCACAGGCTGTTGTTAAACAAGCAGTGAGTATATCAAGAGATGTGAACAGGGTGATCTTTTGGCTCCACCGTTTTGATCACTCAAAATGGTGGAAATGAATGCAAACGGCAGCTTGCTGAATTCAGGTAAAAACATCGTCTTTGCCCTTCAAACACAATCAGCGTACAATTATTGCAAGGATTTATTCCTTGAGAGAAAACAACATTTAGGTGTTGTGGGAGCAATCGGCCCGGATAGTATTTGCTTAAACCCTCACGCGGTAAAGCACGTTACAACAGTTTAGATTGTGGTCCTGCAACAAAAAAGGGAGAAGTACTTCTATGGAAGTAGCTGCAATTATTGCCGCTTTGGCTGGTATTGGTATTGGCTTTGGTGGTTCAGGTGTATTAACAAAACGAAAAATTGGTGACGTAGAAAAAAGAGCTGACGAAAAGCTCTCGAAAGCAAAAAACGAAGCTGCAGACATTGTGTTAAAAGCAAAAGAAGAAGCTAATAAAATTGCTGACGAAACTCGCAAAGAGCAAAAAGAGTTACGCCACGAGTTGGCCGAAACAGAAAAGCGCGTAGTAAAACGCGAAGAATCACTAGAAAAAAAGCTAGAAGAAGTCGATAAACGGCAAGAGTCGTTACGCAAAACCGAAGAAGAGCTAGAAGACTTAAAAGGCAAGATCCACGAAATTAAAGACCGACAACTAGAGCAGCTTGAAAAAATAGCGAAGCTTAAAAAAGCTGACGCTGCTGAAAAGCTAATGAAGATGACCGAAAAAACCATTAAAGACGACTTAGTCAGTCTTACTGAAAAGCTTAAAGAAACAGCTGTCGAGGACGCCGAAGAAACAGCTCAAAAAGCTATTTTAACCGCCATGGAACGGCTAGCCAGTGATGTGACAGCAGAGCGAACAATTGTTGCTGTACCACTTCCTGACGACATGAAAGGCCGAATAATTGGCAAAGAAGGCCGTAATATTCAAGCCATTCAGCGTTTAACTGGTGTTGACGTTATGGTTGACGAAACCCCTGGTGTTGTCGTATTGAGTTGTTTCGATCCTATCCGTCGACAAGTTGGACGGATTGTTATGGAAACATTGATTAAAGATGGGCGAGTACATCCCGGACGCATCGAAGAAGTTGTCGAAAAAGCCGGCAAACAACTTGATAAAGAAATTGAACAAGCAGCCACAGACGCCATGCGTGAAGTTGGTGTACCGAGCTTGCCAAAAGACATTAAGCGTCTACTTGGTGAATTGAAGTTCCGCACTAGTTACGGTCAAAATGTACTTAAGCACAGCACCGAAATGTCTCACTTAGCTGGAATGATAGCTGGTGAAATTGGAGCCGATATTCAAATTACCAAAACAGCCGCCTTGCTACATGACATTGGTAAAGCTGTTACTCATAAAATTGAAGGTAAGCACCACCACATTGGAGCAGACCTCGCTCAAAAAGCTGGCATGAAAGAAGAAATTGTTCACGCTATTCACGCTCACCACGATGACGTTGAGGCCGCGACACCAGAAGCAATGATTATTCGGGTAGTTGACGCTATCTCAGCCGCTCGACCAGGCGCGCGCAATATTTCTGCAGAAGACTTTGTGAAGCGAATGAAAGAGCTTGAAAACGTTGCTAACAGTTTTGACGGTATACAAAAAAGCTACGCCATTAGCGCAGGACGCGAAATTCGAGTATTTGTCCGCCCAGAAAGCATCGACGACCTAAGCGCAATCCGCCTAGCCCGCGACGTGGCAAACAAAATCGAATCTACCTTAAGCTACCCTGGTACAATCAAGGTGAACGTAATCCGCGAAACCCGAGCAATCGAATACGCGAAGTAAAAGTTAAAGTAAAAGCGGTGGGCATGGGAGATGAATGCAGCCTCGGTCTTGGTCAGAATTTGAACAAAATGATGATTTACTCTACCTAATGAGTGAAAGTACTGCAGACGACTGGGTAAACGCACTATTAGCTGAGGGCTATGCCAAGGAGCAATTTGAAGAGGACACTCAGCCGATGGCGAGAAAGGCCCGAATTGGCGCACTTTTTGACGATTTTGCTCACCTTTTAAGCGATGATGTTGGTGTGGCGAGCGAGGCCGCCCTATGGGCCTCTGATTCTCTCGATTTTGAAAGCGCTCGTGTAGTGCACATTATAGAAAAGTTTAATAGCCCTGTGCCAAACCCAGACACCTTACGACATGAAGAATTTCATCTAGACGTTGTTATTTGGTCGGACTCAGATGAGGAGATTTTCATAACTCTTTTTCAGCAAACTAAAGAAAAGGGTTCACAAAAAATCTCTAGATTTGACGGCTGGACAGCATGCTTAGAGCGATACACTATTAATGAGGGCACGGTGGATCTTGAGGAAGAATTTGATGTAGATTTCGTTGAAATACCGACGGCTAAAGATATATTCAAAGGGGATCTTAAATCGGGTAAATATAGCTTATTTCCAATCTGGGAAGAGGGAATTGGCCTTCAATTTGTAGGAGATCAAACACAGGAAGCATTGAGTTCTGATAGGCGCTACCCAATTGAGTCCATTGATGAGAATATGTTTAACAAACTCATAAACCTACTTGATCAATGTTTGGCAGTAGCAGAAAGCTACTACGAAAAACCAGACGAAGACTTAGAGCAGCAAGCTGTAATGGGCGGTTTAACAAGTCTCATTGAAAGATCAAAAAACTAGTCTTTAACGCTTTTCTTGTAATATGATCGTTTAAAATGTAAAATAACCTCTGTTTATCGGGGTGTGGCGCAGTTGGCTAGCGCGCGCGGTTTGGGACCGTGAGGTCGGAGGTTCAAGTCCTCTCACCCCGACCATTAAAAAAACTGTCCATTTGGGCAGTTTTTTTAATGCTTGAGAAGACTTGTGACTCCTAACTCACGGAGTGAGTCGGAGGTGAGAAATGACTAAATGTCATTTCGCAAGGAAACCTTCCGTTAAAAACTAGTTTTTAAACGTGAAGTTTCGGGGTCGCGGAACGTGACCAAGTCCTCTCACCCCGACCAAGTCCCTACCTGCGGCAGGCAGGCTCTCACCCCCGGCTCAATTATGAATTTTTATCATTTTGCTACAAAACATTGATAATGCTAAAATACTAATGTTTAACACTTAAAAACGAAAACGTTGTGAGACAAAAAATAAAGGACGCCTATTTTTGGGCTGCCGACTTGCCTATGTTGGTGTACGTAGTGTTTGCAGCAGTATGTGCTGTGAGTATCTATTTAGTTATATTTTTACCTGCAAAAACAATTGATTTTAGCTATGCAGGCGGTAACTGTATTGAAAAGTTTACGCTTTTTCCGACTATCCATGAAACAGTTGACGATGATTATTTTGAAGTAACCCATGGTGAATATAAGCAGCTGGGAAGTATCCCGATTTTTTCAAGCGAAACATGCGTAAGCCCTAAACAAGCACCAAAACCTGGTACGAGCACAGTGGCGAGTGCTCCGTGGGGCGGCTTTTTTGCGCAAAAAAACTTCGCAGTTGAAGTGCCTGGGCTACCACAGGCAAATTTGTCTGTTTTTAAAAAACCAATTCCAACCAAAAAGACTATAAAAATACCGCTTAGCCAAACCGACAACTTGCATGAATATGAAATCGTGGTCGATGACAAAGCAACTGAATGTACGCCAACGTCGTCAGCTGTGGTGTGTGATGTCTCAACGCTTAGCCTCGATCAAGGCGCGGAATATGACTACAAATTACTGCGTGGTTTTTCGGGGCAAAAAGTAAGAGTCAGCGAAGGCGAGCTCGAAACCCTACCAGCCATAGCAGTTATCGGTTCGTCAGTTTCCGAAGGTCAAATAATTTATGATAAACCAGCTAACTTTACAGTTGAAACTGATAAAGAGCTGCATGCAGCTGAGGCCTATTTAATGCAAGTCGATGGCGACGAAGAGACGGCCGTAAAAGGCAGCCTAACCTACAAAGACACCAAAGCTATTATTACCCCCAGCGAAGAATTAACACGTAACAGCGACTACATTATTAGGCTTGTTGAAGCAGAATCTTTGGACGGCAGTTCGTTAGCAGAACCATATCAAGTACGGTTTACGTTGTCTGGCGGTCCTGCGGTAGCGAGTGTTAGCGCCAGCACCATTAAGGTCGGTTCTAATGAAACTATTATCCTTACATTTGACCAAGAGCTTAGTGATGACGTAGCGTTAAGCGACCTTATTTCGTTTAGTGGTGGCACTGCTACTATTAATAAAAAGAACGCCACTCAAGCCACCGTGAAGTTGCGTAGCCTACCAAAATGTCAGCAATTTACCATTACAGTAAAGCCGGGAATAGTGAGCAAATACGGTATAGCAGCTACTGAAGACTGGAGTTTTACAGGCCGCACGACCTGCCACAGTGTCAGTACGATCGGCAGCACTCGACAAGGCCGCTCTATTTTGTCGTATAGCTTTGGCAACTCTGGTCCCGTAACTATGTTTGTGGGCGGACTGCATGGTAACGAAAGTAGCTCTAGAAAAATACTTGATTTGTGGGTGAATGAACTAGAGGCTAACCCAAGTCGATATAGCGGTAAAAGAGTAGTTATTGTGCCTAATGTAAACGCAGACGGCCTTGCTGCGGGCACGCGCAATAACTCGGCAAATGTTGACCTCAACCGTAATTTCCCGACTGCAGATTGGCAGGCGGACACCGAAAGTAAAAACGGCATACTGAAAGGCGCTGGCGGCACAGAGCCGCTAAGCGAGCCAGCTGCACAAGCATTAGCTAGTTATGTAGAAAAGATGAATCCACGGTTATTGTTGTCATTCCACGCGGTTGGCGGGGTCGTAATTGGCGACGTCGGGAATATTTCTGAAACCTATGCCGCTACCTACGCTAAACTAGCTGGTTACAGAAACACCACTGGTCAAAGCTCGCAGTCTACTTTTAACTACAACGTTACCGGAAGTTTCGAGGAGTGGACGGTCGACAACAAAGGCATACCAAGCATGATCGTTGAATTAACAAGCTACTCATCGGCAAATTTTGCTGGTCATAAGAGTGCTCTGTGGGCGATGTTAGACTAATTTTTTATTGATTTTTAGCTTGTGCGGTATAGTTAGACTAAATTACATAAACAGAAAGTACCCTTATGGACGACAATCAACCACAAACTAATCCGCCGACGGACGCATCGCCAAGCCCAGAACCAGCTACGCCACCAGAGACACAGCCAGTACAAGCGGCACAACCAGTTCAGCCAGCACAGCCTGAACAGCAAACTACTCAGCCGGCGCCAGGCCAGCCAGTGCAGCCGAGTTCAACTACACCGGAAGCAGCTCAACCACCAGCAGCGGCACCACCTGCAGAGCAATCTGCGGCGCCTGTCGAGCCTACCCAGGCAGCACCCGTACAACCAGCTCAACCGGATCAACCTCCTCAAACCCCACCCCCACAAACATTTACACCTGTTCAGAACGCTGATCAGCCAAACCAAGACCCAGCCAAGCTTAAGAAATCTATAACAAAAGCAATTTTAGCGGTAGTGAGTGTTTCGGTTATTGGTGGGTTAGCTTTCTTTGTTATTGGCCAAATGGGTGGCATAGATCTAGCTAACCGTGAAGTTATTACCGAAGATACTTATTCGGTAGAGGTTCCAATTGGTTGGGAGCGTGAAGAAGAAGGCACCCAAGTTTACTACACCAAAGAATCTGCTGTTGGGTTTAAAGCGGCAGCTGTTATGGTAGCAACTGAAGAAAATGTGTACCCCGAAGGCACAATTACCATATTAAAAGAATCGGGTGAGGACGAAGAGCAGTTGATTGACAGCTTTGTCGAAGGCTTTGTAGGCGGATTTACTTCAAACAACAACGTCGAACTTAAGGGCGATCCTACAGTCACAATCGACGAATTCAGCACCGAGCAAATTAAATTGTCGATGGAAATGCAAGCTACTGATACAACTGACGATACCGAAATTAGTTTGTATGCGGATGTGTTTATGCTAAATGACGGCAAAATGGCTGTGGTGTTTGTAGGTGTTGCCGACGATCTTGACGCTGATGTCGTAGAGATTAACGAAATTATAGATTCCTTTAATTTCAACTAAAGGTTAGTTTGTGACTTTCTTTCTGTTCCTGTTGCTTGCCCCGTCATATTGGGTCGCGAAGTTTTTGCTAGACAATGACTCCACTGGCAGAGAGCCAAAAAAAGCGGTCCGAGAAGCGATAATAATCGGCTTGCTCGTATTGCTTTTAGCAGGGCCAGCAAACGAGATAATAGCGCGAGCTCTTGGCTTTGCTAGCTCGGAAGAGGCTTTATTTATCGATATTTCTATACAAGGCCTAAGTTATATTTTCTTTTTTGCGCTGTCTGAAGAATTGCTGAAGTTTATTCCAATGGCGTTGCATATATATGGTAAGTCTTATTTTAACGATGTTATCGACGGGGTGATTTACTTCGCGTTAGCAGGGTTGGCGTTTGGAGTTTTTGAAACATTCTTTTACGGCCTGAGCTACGGCGGGACGGGTATTGTGCTGTTGCGGCTTGTGTTCGTTCTATTTTTGCATGCCGGCACAACCGCTATTGCTGGGTACAGTTTTGCTAAATACACCTTTGGTAGCCACAAAGCATGGCAGTTGGCAGCCAGTTTCATGGCCGCAGTATTGCTTCACACTTTCTACAATCTGTTTATTAGTTCTGGAAGCATGCTGGTACTTATCGGGATGGCGATATCGTTATTTACATCTTCGATGATTTTTGTGCTGTATTATCGCGCAACGCTGCAAGCGCAAAAAGCTAATAATTAATTTCTAATGCACGCTATAATGCTTTAAATGAATAACCCGTTTCAATTTCACTACAGTCCGTATACAGGCAATCAGCTTATTCCACAAGCAGATGGACATTTTAAAGATTCTGTAACAGGACAAAGCGTTTATTTAAACCCTAAGCCGACTGCTGCGGCCATAATCGAAGACGGCAACAAGCAGATCTTACTTGCGCAGCGCAAATATGAACCCGGCAAAGAAATGTGGGATTTACCTGGGGGCTTTCTTGATTTAAATGAAACTATTGAACTAGGCTTAAAGCGTGAATTGAACGAAGAGCTTGGTGTAGCCGTAGCTCGATTGAAGTATTTTGGCAGCGCTCATACAACGTACGAGTACGAAGGCGTAACCTACCCAATACTCGATTCTTGTTTTATCGTTACGTTAGCCGACGAAATAAATGAGTTCGAAATTGGCGATGACGTACTTGCCGTCAAATGGGTAAGTTACCATACAATTGATTATTCTGAGTTACACGGTGAGAGCATAAAGCAGTTTATAAAATCGTATTTTGAGCATATTTGACAGTTAGTTGTTAGATATTAAAATTGCAACACCTAGCGCTTACTACGAAATCCAAACATAGAACAATAAATATAAGCATAAAGCACATGCTTGCAAAGAGCAGGTTTTCCCTTGATTATTATTTATATAAAAAAGAGGGATACCATTATGTTATTTGTAATGCGGCACGGAAAATATGAACATGATCCAGAAAGATTAACACCTGAAGGCAAACGACAAGCTGAAGTTGCTGCGGATACGATCAAAACTAAACTCGGGAGAGGTATAATTTTAATTGCATCGAGTGCTCCAAGAGCAACAGAGACAGGCGAGATTGTAGCGGAAAAACTCAATCTAGATGCGGAACATTTTATGCGGAATAAAAAACTTAATGCATATGGTAATCACCCAGAAGGCTGTGGCAGTTTCGAGGATATGCTATCGACCATCCTCGAAGAAGCAGAAGTTGAACTAGACATGGATAGCATGACTACCCGAGAAGCGGACGATGTTTTACTAGTGGCGCACGCTCCTTTAGTAGCAGCAACTATGGGCTACCATTTCGAAGAATCCTATCGGGTGCCATACTGTCTGCCTGTAGAGTACGATCCTGATGTCTGGCAAACTCCAGAGCTGTGGTAGCCTAGCGCTTACTACGAAAGCCAAACATGGCAACAATAAAACTAGTAGCCATGTTAAACATTACAATACGGATTATTGGTAGGTCGCGGTCGAGTGCGAACAGGATTGTGCTTGCGATCCATTGAACTGCAATAACGCCAGCGGCGTACGGGTGTTTTACGAACAGAATAATTTCACTAAACACTGAGCCTCCTTCTCATTTTTATAATTAAATCACGAAATAAAAATGGATCCCGTTCGGTTATATCTTCGATCCAGTTACTGACAATTTCGACTGCCCGGTCAACTTGCATGGTTTCTGAGACACCGGTTATCTCCACGCCGTCTTTCTTGATACCTTTTAGGACATCTTCAAATACACTCGGAAGCATTTCTTCGCGGTAGCCAAGACCCTCGATAATACTCATGTATGTTGCGGCGGCTCGCAACATAACTGCTCCATCAAAGTTAGCTTTTATGCCAAAGCGGTTGTCTTCGTTTAGGGTTTTATCAAATAGTGATGATATTTGGCCTTTCATGAGCATTTGCTTAACGTCGACTCGGTCCTTAGTTTCTTCGAAAGCTTTGTTGGCGACGTTTTTTACCTCTTGTTTTATGTTGACGTCGCGAGACTCGTCTTTTTCGTACATTCGGTGCAATGTTGTAAGTGCTCGGTAGAGGTCGCTAACGTAAAAACGCAGAGCATCCATGAAAAACTTACCCATATCCGCGCGACCATAAAACATGTCGATGTAGTTTTCGATAATTGCCACAAAGGCTTTGCGGTCGGCTGGCGGCGGAGCAGTGATTCCAAAATCCATAATGCCAATTTTATTATTTGGTAACAAAATCACATTTCCGGGGTGCGGATCACCTTGAATAAAGTCGGCTGTTAGTACGCTGCGCAGAATTTCTTCGCCGAACATTCTTACTAAAAACGCAAGGTCGCAGCCATATTTTGACTGTACTAGTTCTTCAACATTGACGCCGTTGTTTTTTAAATCAATCAGCTTAGTAAAAGGTATGCCATCTAAAAAACTCTGCGTTAAAACATATTTACTACTGAGGTGTTTATAGGTGTAAGGAATATCAATATGTGGATGATCCTTGTAGCGTTCAAAAAAATACAAGGCATTGTCGGCTTCTTTAAAATAGTTTGTTTCTTGTTTAACAATTTTTTTGAAGTCCTTGTACACCTCATTAACATCGTACACAGCGCTTGGAATAACAAACTTAATAAGGCCGGTGAAAAAATTAAGTAGCCGTAGGTCGAACTTTAGGTTTTGCATAAGACTCGGACGAAGAATTTTTATTGCTACCTTACTACCATCGGTTAATTCGGCTTTGTAAACCTGACCAAATGAGCCAGCCGCGAATGGCTCCGGGTCAATATGCTTAAAATGTTGAATATTTTCTTTTAGCTCAAACTGTAAAATAAAGTCTTTATCAAGTTCATCAACCTCAACATTATCGAAGACTGCGAGTAGTTTAGTTTGGTCGACGCCAACGAAAAAATCGCTTTTCATGCTCAGTATTTGTAGGAATTTAACATAGACACCTCCAAGGTCCGAGAACCCGTCTAAGATTGCGCCGTTCATGCTTTGCTCGTCACCCTTAAAGCCATGATACATAATCTTGGATACAGTTTTTATAGTGGTGCGGAACCGCCGTCTACGTGCCATATTGCGGGGTTATTTCCTGCGATTGAAGCCAAATATGAACATGATAAGGATGAAGCCTGTCGTGAGTTGGTACAGTCGATAGGTGGTTTCGGTGTCATTAGCAATAGCGGCGATAATTACTATCGCCACCCAGATAATTAGAATTGTTGCAAATACAGATGCGTAACGCATATGCCCCCAATGAATTTGCTTAATTATATCCTCAAAAGCAGTTGCTGTAAATCGTGATTACTACTGTTAATGGTTGTGCTAAAACTATATTCTGCATTCTATCTATCAATATATCCAAATCATGCTGTTATACTTGTCTCTATGATTAAACGAATTGAAAACAACTTACGAGAATTTGTCTATGGAGGCATGGACGGAGCCGTTACAACTTTTGCAATTGTAACCGGTGCTGCAGGTGCTAATTTTAGCGCAAAAGTAATACTAATTTTGGGGCTAGCTAATGTTTTTGCTGATGCTTTTTCTATGGCAGTCGGAGCCTACTTAAGTGATAAGGCAGACCAAGAGCTTGAAGCGAAAAATAGCGATGAGGCCAAAGAATACGAATCACCTATCGAGGCATCAATAGCGACATTTATATCATTTGTATTAGTTGGATTTGTGCCGCTTAGTGTTTATATTGTCGACTATATATTTAGTCTTGGCTTGTCGGACAGTAACGCTGCTCTAAATTACTCAATTACTTTAACGCTTATCGCCTTTGCTGGTATTGGTTATTTACGAGCCGTGGTAACTCATATTGATAAAATAAAATCTACGCTGGAAACTTTAGGGCTTGGGCTTGCTGCAGCGATTATTTCATTCGGGCTTGGGTCTGTGCTCGAAGGTGTTATAACTTAGCAAATAGTTTGCTATAATCAGCAAACATGCGGGATTAGTACAGCGGCTAGTATGCCTGCCTTCCAAGCAGGAGACACCGGTTCGATTCCGGTATCCCGCACCAAATGCAAGCGCCTTGTTGGGCGTTTTTTTATTGCAATGAAGTAGGGAAGAGCTGTGGTAGCTTGTGGCGATTTGATGATGAGCCAGTTGTAATATCTTCAATCTGCCCAGAGCCTGTTTCACCCAGGTCTAGTCTGTATAGAATTTTCTCGGTATTGCTCGAAGACGGATTGGATAAAGCAAAGTAAAGCTGCTCTCCAATAGATAGAGCTTCGCTAACCGTAGTTCCACTTATAAGTTTACGCAGGGTAAGGTTTAGCGGGCGTACGGTTTGGGTTGACGTGTTGAGCCGATTGATAACAGGCGCGTCATAGTTTGATCGGCCTGTGTAACGTATTTCGTCAGGATTCTCTACTTCACTTAGTTGTGCGATAGAAATTAAGATCTCGTTGTTATTAGTTGATTCTCCAGCTACATGAGTATACGGACCGGTGACTGAGTAGACTTCTTTTGATTCACCCGAATCTATGTCGTAAGAATATATTTTAAATATAAAGTTTTCTGGAGAAATCTCCGCAACGCTCGAGTCAATATCACCAAAGAACGGTCCATCACTTACTGTTAAATAAATAGTCTCCTTCGCAGCGGTGAGATCAATGTCGATGGCTGTAAAAATTTCAGAATTTGGAACTTTAAATAATTGTTTTGGTTCAGTCTGTTGATCGGTAATCTCCCATATCTCACCAAGTTGCGGACCATCACAATCAAAACACGTATGTCGTTGCGCTAAGACTGAGCCGTTCTGCGCAAGGATGGGTGCGAGTGGTAAATCTCCTCCTGCTGGAGCCATGCTGTATAGTGTCTCTCCGCTTGTATTTACTTCACTGAATCTTTTGATACTTATCCCATCAATATCAAAAACTAGTCCAATTAAAGTCTGCGATTCAAAATCTACCACAGTGAAGCTTGCGCTGATTGACTCATCGATAGTGAAGCTTATTGTTTCTTCGCTTCCTTCGTAAAATTCAACTCCAATAATATCGTATTCATTTGCATTTAACTGAGCTACTGCAACTTGAGCGCCACTGGTATCAAGCACAATGTGGTTGGAAGCAATATCAAACAAAGTTTCACTGGTGCCATCTTGGTTAAGGGCAGAGTAGCTATCGACCGTTGAATACGACAGAAATGGTGATTCAACTTGGTCTGCAGAAGGCTCTGCATCACTGCTATCTGACTGGTCAGTCTCTGTAGTTTCTGCATCGCTTGTTTCTTGATTGTTACCTGTTCGCATGTACGCATAACCCGCGCCAAGTAACAGTATGACTACAGCGATCAGTGCAATAATCTTTTTATTCATTGATTTTTTTTGTGGTTTTTTCGGGGGCGTGCTCTCGCTTTTTTTGTCTTGGTGGTCCTCATTTTCTGATTCACCTAATAACTCGTCTAATGATTTAGATGTATCGACTTGATCGTCGTTCATTTTCCCTCCTAAGCGTTAGTGGTATTTTAGCAGATTGTTTGGTAGCCCGGGGCTAGTTTGCCGTTAGGTAGAGGATTCGTTTTCATGTTTTGCTCCTCGGCTAGTTTAGAATCTACTAGATTCTAAACGCTCGTCGGCCAAGCAAAGATTACGTAACATGCCGCTGGCATATTACGCCTTCACGGGTTCGAATCGATCGCCAGATTGACCAAATAAAAAACTGACCTAACCGGCCAGTTTTTTATTTGGCACCCCGGGAGGGATTCGAACCCCCGACCTGCGGGATAGAAGCCCGTCGCTCTAATCCACTGAGCTACCGGGGCATGGGTGCCGTTTCAATAATATACAATGATTTCAGTAATTGATTAAACTAAATTAGAATTTTTTTCTGATGAAACTTTGATTTGATGAAGACGCAGTATATGCAGAAATCCAATAATTGCTAGGTAGACGCTTAATCGAACACAGCTTTTTAGAATGCTGTTTGACGAGACAGCAAGACCCAGCCCGCTCAGCACAGTCATAAGCAGCGCAGAATTTGCTAATCGCACATTTGTAGATGATCTAATTACCGCGAACATATAGCAAATGATCGATGTTGCGCCGGCTACTATATGAAAAATAAGCATAAAAACACATTCTTTAGCGTGTAAAAAATATATGGGGCGGCCGAAGGGAATTGAACCCTCGTATCCGGTACCACAAACCGACGTTCTAACCATTGAACTACGGCCGCCGCTTCAGAGTGAACTACAGACTGTCGTATTTTGATGTATCAAAATAACTTTAGCCTTCCGTTATTCTTGCTTCTAAATCCTTCAAACAGCCACGTCTGTGGCATGGTTCGAAAAATTTCGAATCGCACTCATTTTAACAGCCTATTACTACTGTTACAAATAATAAAATTCTAATCTTCAGCTTTTTTTCAGTTTGCAAACCTAAAGTAATAGCTACCACCACGTGTGGGAAGTAACTAAAAGGAGAATAAAATGGTAATTAAACGATCATTATTAGCAGCTGGATTTGTCGGGACATTTGGTCTTGCAACTGTAGCTGGCGTGTCGGCTCAAAGCGGCGAAACGTTGGCAGCGACATTAAGTGAAAAAATAGCTGAAGAATATAACCTCGACCAAACAAAGATTCAAAGCTTAATAGAAGCAACTCAAGATGAAGTTAGCGAAGAACGACAAGCAGAGCGCGAAGCAGCCTATGCGACGCATCTTGAAGAAGCGGTTGAAGCAGGAACCATAACAGAAGAGCAAAAAAATACGCTACTCGACTTCAGGAGCGAGCAGCAAGTGGCGCGTGAAGCCCTAAAAGATATCGAAGATGAAGACCAGCGTCGCGAAGCTCACGAAGCTCTGCGTGAAGCACAGCAGGCCTTTAAAGAAGAGAATAGCGATATTCCGTTTGACGAGCTAAAGCCTGAAGATGGAGAAGGTCGACGAGGACGCGGCCGACGTGGCGGCTTTGGCGGCCCTGGCTCAATGGACGGAGCAGTAGACGAGTCTTAGGTAACCAAGAAACCTATTAGCAATCCTCGGATTAGTCCGGGGATTGCTAATATTAATGAGAACCACATGAAAATTTTAGTTGTAGAAGATCAGTTTAAGTTAGCGCGAAGCCTCAAGCGAGGGCTCGAGCAAGATAGGTTTGTTGTTGAGGTGGCAAGAGACTACGAGTCAGGCTTACAGATGGTTGCAGGTAGCGAACACGACTTAATTATTCTTGACAGAATGATGCCCGGCGGCGACGGTTTAGATATCGTTCGTTGGTTGCGCGAGAACCAACGAACAACACCGTGCATAATGCTAACTGCAAAAAGTCAGGTTGAAGCGCGCGTTGAAGGCTTAAATAGTGGTGCAGATGACTATTTAGTTAAACCGTTTTCGTTTGACGAGCTTTTGGCTCGTGTTTACGCACTATTGCGAAGACCAGACAGTCCACAAGCAACCGCTCTTAGCGCTCGAGGTGTTGTGCTTGATTCGTATAAAAAAACCACTACCTACAACAATCAGGTTATCGACTTAACTAAAAAAGAGTTTAACGTGCTTGAATATTTACTTCGCAATAAAGGGAAGGTCGTTTCCAAAGAAACATTACTTAACCACGTTTGGGACTTTGATGCCGATGTACTGCCAAATACTGTCGAAGCGTTTATTAATTCTATTCGTAAAAAAATTGATAAAAACTATAACATTCAGCTAATCAAGACCGTACGTGGCCACGGGTATACAATAGAAGAGTAACCATGTTTCATTCAGCAACCATTAAACTAACCGCTATTTATTTAGCAATTCTAATCGGTATTTCTATCGGCTTTAGTTTGGTAGTTTTTAATATTTCATCTACGCAGTTTGATCGACGAATAAACGCACCAGAGCAAATTGCTGGTCGTTTCAACCGGATTGACTCACTAGAGTTGCAGGAAATTCTGACCGAACAGGCAAATAGTGCAAAAAGCACTTTGCGCAGGCAACTTGTAGTGGTAAATATCGGGATCATCGTGGCAGGCGGAGCTGCGAGTTATTATTTGGCACGCCGAACTCTAAGGCCTATTGAGCAAGCGCACGAAGCACAAGGTAGGTTTGTCTCTGATGCCAGCCACGAGCTTAGGACTCCTCTGGCCATCATGCAGTCTGAAATTGAAGTTGCCTTGCGTGAAAAAAAGTTGACCGCTGCACAGGCAAAGGAACTTTTAACAAGCAACCTCGAAGAGGTAGCCACACTACGTGATTTATCCGAGGCCTTATTGCAACTGACACGGGCTGACAAAATGACCGAAAATCAAGAATTATTGTCTACGCAGGTTATTCGCAAAGCGGTTGAGCGCGTTGCTATACAAGCTACGGCTAAACAGATCACTATAAAACAACTAAGAGATACCGATTTTATATTCAAGGGTGACAGTTTCTCTGCCGAAGAAGCCTTGGTGATTCTGCTCGACAATGCAGTTAAGTATTCTGTTTCTGGAAGCGAAGTTGCTGTGGATGCGTCAGAGCACAAACACAGTTTAGAAATATCAGTTATAGACAATGGTATTGGCATTAAAGCTGTCGATCAGCAACATATTTTTGATACTTTTTATCGTGCCGATCAATCTAGAAGTGATCAGCATGTTGAAGGTTTTGGCTTAGGTTTATCGCTGGCCAAGCGGCTTATGAATCAGCAAAATGGAAAAATCAAAGTTAATAGCGAAGTAAATAAAGGCTCTACGTTTACATTAGTATTTTTACGGTAGCTGTTTTAGAATTTTGAAAGTTATAGATAATAATTATATAGTTGAAGTATTAGCAACGGAGGACAGCACATATGCCACGGAATCTTATCGGGGAATTACCCGATTTACCCAGAACAGCCTTTAGTTCTGAACTAGATAGATTACGAGACGGAAGTCCTTTTACGACTGGTCCAGTACTTACCTCAACTCAATTTCCTAACGTTTATGATTTCGGACGCATGCTCTTTGGCGATGACCTAGAAGAAACGTACGCACTTATTGAAGACAGAGAAGAATCTAAAGGGGCGCATTTTGACGCCTATGGCGAAATAATTAGCCCTGACCATCCGTTTATAGGGCACTATAATTTAGCTGGAAAAGTGTCATTGCTAGCCTGCGAGCTCGATGAGCAACTTACAGGACGCTATAACACAGAGAACCCTGATCCCGGCACAGAAGAAGCATATGCAGCTCGCCGCGCTTTCGCGGCTGTCGCTGTTACTTCTCCCTCAGTGAGAAAATTTCAAACTGAAATTACAGTGGCTACAGCGACTGTAATACCGCAATTTGCAGGAGCCAACCATGTCGTGCATGATTTTAGAGATCGGTCTTCTGACGAAGAGCCTAATGGTCGTTTCATGAAATTAATCCTTCCTAGCTCTCAATTAGCTGAACAAACGTTAAAGATGCTTGGGTATAAAAAATTCAACCAAGTCCTAAACGCAGCGTTAACTATTGTGGATTTAGCTAAACTAGAAGGTCAAATAGATGCAGAACAAACACAAAAAGATGAACAACAAGCTACCGGCGATCCTGCCGCAATAACGCGCGCCAGCTTAGCCAGGGCCAGAAAAAGAAGTAGAAATAATAGATTCAACAGCCCGAGCATGGGGCGAATAAAGTTCGACTAAAAATTCTTTTAGTCTTTGTAATTACTATTAAAAAATTCTTTATGCGGATTAATAGATCTCTTAGTGGTCACGGTGTCGTCAGGAAGGGTGAGACAGGTATAGGCAAGCAGACTCGAGCTGTAGCCATCATCCTCAAGCTCGGCACGCTCTACCTCACTGGTGGTAAAGAGCCGGATTGTATTTTTAGTTAGCGTATAAATTGGCGATGTGGGTTGTCGACCGTCTGGCGTGCAGTCATAGGCAAATTCGTTTGTGCCAATCGGTCGGTAATTTGACCCATAACTAACGCTATCAAATCCAGTTTTTTGCTCTAAATTAAGAACACTAGCCACGCGTTGCATAGCTGCATCAGCGACTATTTTTCCAAACCCAAATGTGTCATCGCGTGACTGGCTGCTTGGTATAGTGAGCTTATTATTTTGTTCTTGCAGGGCTGCAATCATTTGCTGAGCACTGGCTTCGGGTTGGTAGCTTCGCATTCGGCTGAGTAGTCCGGCAACGATTGGCGTAGATAGGCTTGTACCACTTACGGTGGCGTAGTCGCTTGTAGGGTCACCGACTGACCAATCGGTTGTGTAGATGCTTACACCTGGCGCCACAACATCGAGATTGGCCCCCCAGTTACTAAAGCTTGCCCGTTGGTTAGACGCTGTTGAAGCACCGACTGCCACGACTTCTGGGAAATTAGCGGGGTAGTTAATACAGTCGCACGAATCGTTGCCGCTGGCTGCGACAATAATGCTACCAGCCTCAATTGCGTATGCAACAGCTGCCCGTAGATAACTATCATTGACGGTAGCACCAAGACTAATTGATATCACGTCTGCGCCCATGTCAGCGGCGTAGCGAATCGATCGAGCGACGCTTAGAGTATGCCCGAATTTATTATCATCCAGCGCTTGTAGGGGTAGAATTTGCGAATTCCAGTCCGCACCGGCCATACCAACATTATTGTTGCCAGTTGCAGCTGCTACCCCTGCAACGTAGCTACCATGGTGGGTGCCAGACCCGTCTGGGTTCATTTCGCCAGCTTGGACAGAACGGTCGTGGTTAATGAAGTCCCAACCCCTGTAGTCATCAACATAGCCATTGCCGTCATCGTCGATTAAGTTACATGATTTATCGAGCGTAAGAAATTGGTCACTACAGTTGAGGAAACTTGGGTTTTCGAAGGTTGTTGTAAGAGCTGGTTCATTGTCACTTATGCCATCGCCATCGTCGTCGATGTTATTGCAGGCTTCTGTTAGTGGCAGTGTTTGATCGCTGCAATTTAAATCACTCGGGTTTTCGCTGGCTACCAGACCCGACTCACCGCTATTGGCAAACCATCGTCCTGAAAATTCTTCGTGAGCCAAGGCATAGCCAGTGTCGATAATCGCTAGCAGCGTTTGGTTTGATCCTACTGGAGTATCCCAGGCCTCGTCCATATTAATGTTTTGCACCCACCACTGATTGTAGTTTGGGTCGTTGGGTGCTAACAGGGGTTTATAGGTTACAAGTGGGTATTCTTTTCCGTCATCGGTAACTATGGTATTGCCGACAATTCGTTCGGTCTCGGCGTCAGGCTGTAGAGCTGTTGAATCTGAGCTGTTAGTGCTTGGCGATGAGTTTTCAGTGGTAGATTTCGACGTCGAATTGTCTGCGTCGTCGGCGTTTTTTTGTGAATTTTCTTCTAGAATTTGTTGGCGTTCTGTGTTGGCTGGCTCTCCGGGTGGTGATACCGGCAGAAGTATATCGGTCGATTGGGTGGGGTATGTTAAAAACAGTAGCCCTATAAAAATGTATTCTGCAATTGTTTTCATGTGTTGTAGTTTTTGTAACTACAGTATATCAGACTAAAATCAGCCTATGTCATCGATATCTTGGCACCAACTGCATTAAGTCGATTGGCAAGATCGGCATATCCTCGGTTAATTGAGTAGACATTTCGAAGAATTGACTTACCAGGAGCCGCGAGCATGGCTAAGAATATCATCATACTCGGACGAAGTGCTGGTGGTGAGGCTATGTGGGCTGGTTCCCATTTGGTCGGCCCTGTCACAAACACTCGGTGTTGGTCGGCAAGGTCGAAACTTGCCCCAAGCTTGTTGAGCTCAGTAAAGTAAATTGCGCGGTTTTCGTAGCTCCAGTCATGTACGAGTGTACGTCCGTGAGCTGTAGCTGCTATTAACGCCATAAACGGCAGATTGTCCATGTTAACGCCAGGATAGGGAATAGAATGTAGCTTGACTGGTGAGGCATATAACTTTGACGGTCGAACGGTTATGTCGGCTAATTTCATAACCTTATTTTTTGATTTGTATTCTTTGTCGATCGAGTATTTAAGACCCATTTTTTCTAAAATATACAGTTCTTTTTCAACGAATTCGATCGGCGCTCGTTTGATAGTTAATGTTGATTCTGTTAAAACTCCAGCCGCAATGAACGTCATTGCTTCAATCGGGTCTTCGCCAATGTGGAATTCTATATCTTTATTTATTTCTTTAACGCCGTGGATAGTAAGCGTGGTTGAGCCTATGCCGTCGATACGTACTCCGCAGGCCTGCAAGAATGCGCAGACATCTTGACCCATATAGTTAGCGCTAATGTATTTAAGAGTTGTCGTGCCTTCAGTTAGTGCCGCAGCCATTATTGCATTTTCAGTAACCGTATCGCCTGGTTCGTACAAAATCACCTGTTTTGGTTTTTTTCGGCGTACGGTGCAGTGAAAATTACCTCTGTTTTCACTAACTTCAAGACCAAAATTCTCCAGTGCATATATATGCGGCATTATCGTTCGACTTCCTAAGTCGCAGCCACCTGGCGCCGGTATGGTAAATTCACGCATAGCGTGCATTAGTGGTGCTAAAAACATAATAATTGTTCGGGTTCGGCTGGCAGCCTTTTTATCCATTTGATCGATCTTTAGGCGTCGTGGCGGTTTGATAGTGAGGTCGTGATTAACCCACTCAATCTCAACACCAATGCTTTCAAGCACCTCAATTATGCGGTAGACTTCTTCAATTTTAGGGGCATTTTTTAGAGTAGTTTGGCCTTTGTTAAGCAGAGCGGCACACATTAATCCAACTGCAGCGTTCTTGGACGTATTAACCGTAATAGCGCCTTTGAGCTTATTGCCGCCTTCAATCACAAAGTTTGTCGAACCGTCTGACAGGGAAATTAGTTCCTTGCCCAATACCTCGCTAATGCGATCAAGCATTTCTAAGCTAAAGTTTTGTTTTCCTTGCTCCATTCGAGTAACGGCACTCTGACTGGTGCCTAGTTTCTCGGCAAATTCAGCTTGGGTTAGTTTTTGGCTTTTTCTAATTTTTCGAATTGAAGCAGCTATATCGGATGTTTTCATACCAATATTATATCGTTTATGATTTATTTAGTAAACAAACATCCCGCGTATCTTCTTAGCCAGCTTGCTTATGCGCCCTGGATTGCTTGGTGGTGATTTCTCTGGTTCTTCGGCCATAGCTGCTTTTTCTTTAGCGGCTCTGACGAGAAGCTTCAATCCGTCTGACAATAAATTAAAGTCAGCTGGGCTCAGCTGATCGAGTGTTGTTAGTTTGTGGCCCTCAGTTTCAATATAAGGTCGAGGCGTGGTGGCATCGATAAAGTAAGCAGAAACAATATGCGGACTGGCTTCAGAGTCTTCGTCAAGAATGGAGGTTACCTTGTACTTAAAAGTACCGTTCTCGTGAGACATAATGCAGCGTTCTGTCGAATCAAGTGAAATTACATCGTAGTATCTGCCGGTTGGTAGTCCAACCGTCTCTTTGATTTGAGTAATTAAAAATCCCATTGATTCTTCTCTGGTAGTTTCGGCATTGCTTAGGTGCTCTGACATAAGCTTTATTATATAACATAAAGATTAGTAGCGCAATTAGGTGCTAAAATTAGCGGTATGTTGTAGTTCCATTCATCTATTTTAAAAAGTATTGTATACAAACGAGGGAGTTTACTATGGATGAGAATGTGTTCGATTTACTAAAAAAAGAGGTTCAGCGGCAGCGAGAAGGATTGGAATTAATTCCTTCAGAAAATTACGTGTCTCGTGCTGTGCTAGATGCGCTGGGCAGCGAATTTACTAATAAATACAGCGAAGGATACCCAGGAAAACGGTATTATGGCGGCCAAGAATTTACCGACCCGCTTGAGCAGCTTGCCATCGACAGAGCAAAAGAACTTTTTAAAGCCGACCATGCTAATGTGCAACCGCACTCTGGTGCGCCAGCCAACATTGCAGTCTATTTTGCGTGGCTTAAGCCTGGCGACACCGTACTTGGTATGGATTTAGGCCACGGCGGCCATTTGACCCATGGGCACCCGGTAACCTACATGGCAAAGATTTTTAATTTTGTACGTTACAAAATTAAAGACATCGAAACCGGCGAGATCGATTTTGATCAAGTACGGGAATTAGCGCATAAACATAAACCTAAAATTTTGTTAGCTGGCTTTAGCGCCTACCCGCGAGAACTAGACTATGCCAAGTTTGCTGAAATCGCTGCCGAAGTTGATGCAGTAGCAATGGCCGATGTAGCGCATATAGCTGGATTAATTGCGGGCGGTGTGTCTGCTAATCCGTTTGATCATGGCTTTCACGTTGTGACTACCACTACCCACAAGACACTGCGCGGGCCGCGCGGTGGCATGATTTTAAGCAAAGGAACAGTTGGCAATCCTCTTAAAAAACCTGAGCACACCAAAGACAACCTTCCGACACTAATTGATAGAAGTATTTTCCCTGGCTTACAAGGTGGTCCGCATATGAACAACACCATGGCTAAAGCTGTTGCCTTGGGTGAAGCAATGCAGCCAGAATTTAAGCAGTATGCAAAGCAAGTTGTTGTTAACGCTAAAAAACTTGCAGACGAGTTAATGAATCGTGGGTTTAAATTAGTAACCAATGGCACCGACAACCATTTAATTTTGGCTGACGTTCAAGCAAGCTTTGACATGCACGGCGGTGTAGCCGAACAAGCTTTAGATAAAATTGGCTTAACTCTTAATAAAAATGCCATCCCCGAAGACCCAAACCCGCCATTTAGACCAAGTGGTATTCGCCTCGGCACACCAGCACTTACCAGTCGTGGCATGAAAGAAGAACACATGGAACAAATAGCCGACTGGATGAAGCGAGCATTAGATAATTATTCTGACGACAAAAAACTGGCGTCGATCCATTTAGAAGTAAAAGAATTCTGTAAGCAATTTAGCCTACCAAGCGACAGCTAGTCGCTGGTTGGTATTCGGGCTCTAAATTCTGCAATAGTAGCCTCTACAATATCAGCGCTGATAGCGCCAAAGTGCTGGTCTGGGTCAACACTGGCATGAAAATATGTTTTTCTTGCCTGGATGGCTTTTTCCTCTAAAGCTTGGTGGTAGTCAGCTAGAACTTGTGCAAGGTGGCCATGGGGTTGTTGAGGTAGCAAGATTGAGCGCTGAGTAGCAACCAGTGTTAGTGCGGCTGTACGAGAATTAAGGGGAGCAATAACAGGGTAGTTGTCTTCGCCATACATCCTAGCCAAAATAGTTGGTAAAGCTGCAGAATGATCAAATGAACCTAGAATTCTCTGTGTAGTACTTATGTCGTCGATCAGCTGTTTTGTATTAGCGCTAATAGCAGCATCGAGTGCTTCAAAAATCAGTGAATCCTGAACACCGCGCTCTATTTCGTGAGCGTATTCACACAATTTCCAGGCTGCATGAGCATTACGTCTAAAAATTGGAACTAAAGTTTCAGCGGCTGCGTCCTCCGGCGCAACATCGTCTAAGCTCTCTACAATTAGCGCAAATGGATCTGGTTCGCCGGTCATTTAAAATCTCCTAAAAATCGCACCTCTGGTTCAATGGTAATGTCGAGCTTAGTTTTAACAGTATTTATAATTTCATCAGCGACGTTTTTTATGTCTTGAGCGGTAGCCTGGCCGGTATTTTCGATTTTTAATACATGACTTGGATGCAAACGCACCGATCCCCACGTTTGACCGCGTTTGAATCCAGCTGCCAGCAGGACGTGGGCAGCAGAAACTCGCAAAGCGCTGCCGCCGTGCTGTTGATTCATTTTATTAATTTGATCTTTAGTTCTGCCGGTTTCGTCAAAGCTAATTAAGGTGTCGGCCTGATCGACAGAAACAACAGGGTTTTTAAAAAACGACCCAGCTGTTTTAAGGCCATTTGGCTCAAGTAGGGAGCCAGCTCGGCGCCGAGTTTCCATAATAATATGGCGCCGCGCCAGCAAACTATTTGTGTCTTGGCCAGATTCAGTGGCAACCGCCAGGGCGCCAGCATAGTTAAGGTCGGTTGTTTTTTCATGACTTAGTTTAAACGTTGCGTCTAAAATTATCAGAGTCGAAAAATCTTGGGTGTGAAAATTAGAATGACGATAACTCAAGCCCAAATCCGCTGTGTGCAGAGTTTTAGTTTTGTTTGTTGCGTAGTCGTATACCGTAACCGAAACTAAGCAGTCGGCTACCGCCTGGCCATAGGCGGCAATATTGCCAGCGACTGCGGCACCTACTCCACCTGGAATGCCGCTCATAAGCTCTACACCCCATAAACCATTTTCTATGGCATATGTTACAAAACTATCCCAGTTACAGGCTGCGTCGACGGTAAGGATGGTCTGGTTTTTTACAGTTGGTTTGCACTGTGCATTCTTTAGGATCACTGTTAAACCCAGTAGTCCATTATCAGAAATTAATACATTGGCCCCAAAACCTAGCACAGTCGCAATAGAACCTGAGTCCAAGTTTTTTATTTGATCGCTACTACTTAGTTCTATAAGCTGTTCGGCTGGTCCGCCAACATCAAAAGAAGTATATGGAGCTAACTCTACATTTTTGCGTATATTCATACGCGTACTAGTATAGCCTTATTTTTTATTTGATGGTGTAGATTTTGAGTCTTGCAGTTCTTTAAACTTCATTCCGCTCCCTGCAGTCATTGCTAATGAACCAGCAAGGCTCAAGTAATAGCCAACACCAATACTGACTACCCCGAGGCCGTCGTCGCTTGGCCAGTCAACCAGCACCATTAGTAATGCAAGCGCAGACGCACCAAGTGCAACTGCCCACATGGTTTTAGTTTTTTGGTTCATAAGGTTCAACCCTGCAACTACGGCTAGGGCTGCAAGGATAAGTGGAAGAGCGCCATTGGCGTCGAACCCATTTACGCTAAACGATATAAACCCAGCACTGGCAGAAGCCCATGGCAAGAACAACCCCACAATTAATGCCGCAGCGCCTCCCACTAATAGCATTAAGTTTCTGTCTTTTTTAATGCTTTCTACAGTTTTATCGAAGTCAAAATTTTTATCGCTCATTTAAAGATCTCCTTATTGTTTATATAAATAATACGCTTATTGTTACTGCACTGCCAAACTATGGACTGTTTTTGCTATCTGTAACTCCTTACGTATGGCTGACTCATCAATGCCCAAAAATACTAGCGTATACTTTAACCTAAGAATTAGGAGTATAGCCGTGAGAGTAGAAGTTAGCATCGACATAGACGCACCAGTTGATAGGGTTTGGGGAATTATTACCGATATTAAAAATTCAGCTCAACATATTAGTGCCATTGAAAAAATTGAAGTTCTAAAAACGCCAAAAAGTGGGCTCGTGGATTTTAAATGGAAAGAAACCCGAAAACTATGGGGCAAAGAAGCAACTGAAGTGATGTGGATTACAGATGTCGTTGACGGGGAATCGTATCGAACTCGTGCCGAAAGCCACGGCTCTATTTATCAATCTGGCCTGAGCGTAAGCAAGCACGGCGATGAAACGCAATTAACTCAATTCTTTGAAGGCGAAGCAGTTTCGTTAGGGGCCAAAGTTATGAACGCCCTAACAGGCTGGATGTTAAAAGGAAGTCTAAAAAAGACCATCCAAAAAGATCTAGAAGATATTAAGCTAGCGGCTGAGAATCAGGACTAACTGCTTAGTCAGGCCGTTTATAAACTAGCATGAAAACTTAATCAGTCCGCAGCGTCAGGGCACCAGCAATTAGAGACACAATGGTAAAACTAAAGAGTATTATCATGTCTTTAGCTAGCTCTCCTGTCATGGACTCGCTAAGTTGAATTGATCGCATGGCTTCTACGATGTAAGACAAAGGCATGAAGTTAGAGGCGTAGTACAATGCATCGACCATTTGGTCTCTAGCAATAAATAAACCACAGGCTAAGTATTGCGGTAGCACAAATGCTGGCATGAATTGAACGGCTTGGAATTCATTTTTAGCAAAGGCACTAAAAAATAAACCTAAGGCCATCCCAGTAATACCTGAAATTACGGCTATAAGCAGTAAAACTGCAACATCACCCGCAACCACGACATTAAATAAGAACAACACAACAAACGATGCAAGCGCTGACTGCAAAAATGCCAGCAAGGCAAAAGCTACGGCGTACCCCAGAATAATGTCTAACCGACTCAACTTAGAAACAAGCAATCGCTCTAGTGTTCCGCTTGTTCGTTCTCGCAGCATGGCAACAGACGTGATGATAAACATTATTGTAAACGGAACTAAGCCTAGTAGCAGAGGAGCTACAGAGTTATATAAAGCGAAGTTATCATAAAACACGTAATTGAGAATCACAAGCAACAGTGTCGGCACAAACATAACAAGCGCGACCGATCGTCGGTCGTGTCTTAATTGTTGCAATACTCGTGACGCTGTATGCAGAATTAGCCGTGAATTCATTGTTTATTCTCCCCACGGGCTAAATGCAAGAAAGCCTTTTCCATGCTTTTGGCATGACCTAGTTTCAAGATATCTTTTTTTGACCCATGAGCAATAAGCTCTCCGTCACGAATAAAGATAATATCGTCACAATTATCAGCCTCGTCCATAATGTGACTGGTTACTACTATCGTCTTCCCATTTTTTACGTAGTCTTTAAATAGTGACCATAATGTTTCTCGTAGTACTGGGTCGAGCCCTACCGTGGGCTCGTCTAACAGCAGAATGTCAGGATCACCAAGCATGGCAGTAATCAATGAAACGCGCGTTTTTTCTCCGCCTGATAGATTTTTTATGACTGTGTGTTTTCGATGACCTAAGCCAACAACGTCAATAAGTTCATTAATTTGACCCTTTGGAGCACCGCTTATTTGCGAAAAATATTTAAGATTTTCAGCTACCGTTAAGTCAAAGTATATCGACGGAGACTGAGTCATATAGCCAACATTTTCGTGTAGGCTCTTGTCGCCGCTGGTTTTTCCAAATACCTGAATATCTCCAGACGTAATTTTACGCAGTCCGAGGATTGATTTATAGAGAGTTGTCTTACCGGCACCCGAGGGTCCAAGTAAGCCAGTAATTTTACCTTTTTTTATTACAACCTCAATGTTGTTGAGGATAAAATCGGCATCAATTTGTAGGCTGACATTTTTTATTTCAATTGCATTCACGTTATTGATTGTATCAAATTAGGTATAGACCAGCAGGCTTGCTGTCCGTAAATAGCACAGAGGTATGGTTTTTAATTAGTTACTCAGGAAATTATTGAGTAGCAGGGCTCAGCTCAACCGTGGTTCCGCCAATAGCGTTTACAAAACGGCTGTCATGACTCACATACACGATAGCCCCACGATATTGCTTTAATGCTGTCTCAAGTTCTTCGATACTTGGTAGATCAAGGTGATTGGTCGGTTCGTCTAAAAATATAATTTGTGGTTCGTTGGCAAGCATAGCAATTAGTTGCAATCGAGCTTTTTGGCCGCCGCTCAAAAGCCGAACTTTCTTGTCCTTATCTGCTGCAGGGTTAAATAAAAAATCACTCATTATGCCACGTATTTTTTGGTCGTTTATGTCTATATTTTTTTCACGGTGCACGGCCTCTATGGCTTGACTTAAGCTACGGTCAAGATATTTGTCGTCAAATGTCTGAGAATACACTCCGATTGGCACAGCATTATCAATATCTATGGTGCCGCTAAAAACGCTAGACTGGATTTGTTCACCCTGTAAATGATTAATAATTGCAGAAACTAGCGTTGTTTTGCCGATACCGTTTCTGCCTTTCAGCTCGATCCTGCCACCACTATAAATCTCGAATGTTACAGGCGTAAACAGGGCAGAGTCGTAGCCGAGGCTGAGCTGATCAATGCTCAATAGTTTTCGTTCGCTGTCGGTTTTTGATTTTATTCGCAACGTAATTGTTTTAGCTTTATGCTCCTGGTAGGCAGATTGTAATTTGGTGCTAAGGTTTTGCGTGGAGCCTTGGTCTATCCAAAAGCTCGGTTTATCTAGAGCTTCTAGATCAGACAACTCTTTGACAGCTTTTTCTTCCAATCCTTTAAACCGTCGTATTGTACCGGGGTTACGAGCGCGTTCTTTTAATCTGCGGTAGCGGACAATGTCGTCTTTGGTTCTTCGTATGCGGGCTTTGGTTATTTCATACTCGTTTACCGCGCCGCTCATGCGGTCGCTGTTAATTTTTAAGTATTTGTCGTAATTTCCGCTAAATGACTGCGCTTTGCCGTCGATGATTTCAATAATTCTATCTACCGCCCCAAGCACATCGCGGTCGTGAGTAATAATAAACGCCGCACCCGAAAACGCCTGCAGCCACTTGATAAAATCTTCTTTGGCGACATAGTCCATGTGGTTGGTTGGCTCGTCAATTAACGCTAAATGAGCATTAGCAGCCTGGACTTTGGTTAGTTCAACCAGCCTTAGCTGACCGCCACTTAGGCTGTCCATTTTTCTTTGCAAAATATCGTTCGGCAACTGATAAACATCAATAATACGTTCTATTGAATTTTCAATTTCAAAATAGCCCAGTGTGGTAAAGCGTTCGATCGACTCCGAGTATTCGTGCATTTTTTTGTTACTATCGCCCATAGTTTCTGGGTAGGTGTCGAGTATATGTTTAAGTTTTTTGTATTCCGGTAAATCACCAAGGATATATTCTAGAACAACCATATTTGCATGATCGTGATGTTCTTGGCGGGAGCTGATCATAATAATATTTTTACCTATCATCACATCACCGTCATAGTCCAAATCCTGACCAGAAATTATGTCTAGCAAGGTAGATTTTCCTACGCCGTTGCGACCCACTAAGCCAACTTTTTCACCAGACTCAATACTCACAGACAGGTCTGAATACAGTTCCTCTGGACCAAAAGCTTTAGAGCGGATAGTTATATCAAGTAGCATTCAAGAAGTCTAACAGATATGACTTAAGTTCCACTAAGGGAAGGTTGATCCAGCCAAATTTAGGCAGGGAGGGACTCGCCCACATTCTGCGGGCCCGGAACTTCTGCTTGAGCAACTAGTTGCTCGGTGAAGATTCCCTTGCAGATTGCCACCGGCAATCTTCACCCTCAACACCAAGTGTGTCTTGGTTTCGATTCCCCCTAGCTATTCAATTAGAAAACCCCACATGAAAGTGGGGCTGTCTAATTGGAGGGCCAGGAGGGACTCGAACCCTCGACACCCTGCTTAAGAGGCAGGTGCTCTAACCAGCTGAGCTACTGGCCCTCGTCGGAATATGTTATCGGCTTTAGTTTTTAGTTTTAAAAAGCTTCAGCCTATCACTATTCCTTCTCTCAGTTTCTTAAACAGTCACTTGTGCTGTATGCAGGTAAGCTCCTTGGTTTAAAAAACTAGGAAAAGCAATATTAACTTTGAAAATCCTATCATTTTACCTCTGTTGTGGCAAGCTTAGAACAATTTCAATGTAGTCTCACTCACGCTCTGTTGTTGGGCTCTCTCTTCTTCAGCAGCTCGCAGCATAGCAATTCTTAGTTTTCTCATTTCTGGACTTTCTGTGTTTTTTACTGGTTCAACCAAGTAGCCACCACTAAAAACCAAGTAGATATTTTTTAAATCTTTGTCACCTTCACCTCTGTAATGCAAGTTTCCTAGTTTTGACGGGTCGATCCGTGGACCATAGACGCTAACTAGTCTAGTCGCAGTTTCTTCCTGATGAGCGGTTTCACCGCGCTGCAGTATGCTTTCAATACCATTAACCATGTACTCATAAGGGTTTAATGCGCAACTGCCAGGAGTAAGCGTAATTGAATCGTCAGGGTTGCTTATGCTTTTGAGTATTTTAACCCTCTCAACCCGTTCGTCTGTACTTTCAAAAAAACCGTCTATTAGAGTGTATTCAGATGTAGGGAATGCTACGATTTTTTCAGACGGATGCTTCGAGTTGCTGACAGCTTCTAGGACGGCACTTATTGCAGGCATATTATTGGCTGCAGTTATCGCTTCTTCTAAAGAACGATCAACGTCTTCCATGTGCTTAATGCCTGTGTCGTACAGGGTGTCAGCTTCTAAGCTTGAAAAGCGCGCTTCTTTCATACATATATTATACAACCAAAAGCATTATAAATCAATAATCAGAGTAGGCTATAGTATTTGTAGTGAAAAAGATTATTGCACTCATAGCTGTTTCGGTTTTGCCGTTTGTTCCTATTTTTGGGCTGGAGAAGTATAGTCTGGCGTTATTTTTTGGGTATATGTCGCTGCTTTTGATCTGGTGGCAGATAGTTCTGGGTAATCGTTTTATAACTAAATACGTAAGCGTCGATCTTGTTGGGATCAATAAAATTCATAAATTCATGGGAATATATGGGTTTTTTCTACTTGTTACTCACTACATATTAGTTTTAGCAGTTCACGGAATAACGCTCATTACCGACCGCAGTTTTAGTGGATTTTCGCTTGGCGTAAAATACGGCGCCATCGCTTTTTATTTAACTTTCGGCCTGTGGCTGACAAGTGCCATTTTTCGTAAAAAATTTAGTTGGGATTGGTGGAAGCGACTTCATTTTATTGCCTACCCAATATTTTTGCTCGCCATCCTGCATAGCAATATCATTGGCACGAGTCATCAGATTTATGAGTCTGTTACCTACATGCGTAGCCTAATGATTTTTACGTTCTTGAGTATCGTAATTATGCGCATTGCACGCTGGGCTGGCTTACTTAAGCATTCGCACAAAGTGGTAGACATTAAGTCAATAAGCAACGACGTAAAACTGGTCACACTACAGCCTAACGGCAAGAACATCACGCCAAATAACGGGCAATTTGCATACTTGCAGGCTAAGCGCTTTGGTCAAGCGCATCCATTTACTGTGTCGCATGTTAACAAACAAACCAAACAGTTAAGTTTTTCAATAAAAGCCTCGGGTGATTGGACCCGGCAGTTGCATAGCGAGCTTGCAGTAGGTGATAAGGTGTTTATTGATGGTCCGTACGGAGTTTTTACTACCGAAATAGCCAACACTCGCAGGCCGGTTGTGGTAGTGGCTGGTGGTATAGGTATTACGCCGTTTTTACGGTGGGCAAAACAGGGTAAAATCGACTATTTATTCTATGGCAACAGAACACTAAACGACATTGCATTTAAGGATGTGCTCGAAAAAAATATAGCAAATCTTACTCATGTGTTGAGCGACGAAGAAAGCACCAACTACGAGCAGGGCTACATAAAGACAGAGCTCATAAAAAAGCAAACCGGTAAAACTTTTAAAAAAGCTCAATATTTTATTTGCGGGCCACCAGTGATGATGAATACAGTCGAAAACGGATTGCGACAGGCAGGAATTCCAGACTCACGAATACATTCAGAGCGTTTTAGCTTGTAGTCTTTAAAGCTGATCTGCTACAAAATCATCAACTCTTTGAATGATTTTGGGAATTGTTTTTTTAATGACCGACAAATGTGTTCGCGACTGGTCGGTGCGGTTCGCCCCCTCGTCGTAATCGTCAATATCCCAAACGTGGTAATTGCTGACCGCAAAGTGTTTGCCGTGTAATTCTTCTAAAACAATGCTATTAACTAAAATGCATATGTCTGCGGTATCAAGCATGGCTTGGGTTGTTGTTTTGGCCCATTTGGGGTTAATAAAGTCTGAGTAGCCTAGGGTTTCGAGCTCTGCCACAACAAGTGCATGATACTTTTCGTTGGGCTGCTTGTAGTCGGCGGCGATGGTACCAGACGACGAAACTGATACGTCTGGCAATTGCAAAGACCGAAGGTAAGTCTCGGCAATAAAGCTTCGAAATGCATTACCGCGGCATATAAAATGGACGTTCATTACTCTAGTCTAGCAAAGCAGTTATCCACAAGCGTTGTTGATTTTATATAACGGCTTGGTAAAATAGACATGAGCGGATTGGGTGTAATCGTTATTATCCAAAAGATGTGAGGTGGATAATGAATAAAGACAGCTAGTCTGCTCTTTTTATTGTCAATAAACAGATTACCGATTATATACTTATATTGACAAATAAGCATAATCGTGTTAATTTAATGTCAGCATGTTTATTGAATGGGAAATTCTCATTCACTTTACCTTTAGGAGGTAACATGTTGAACGTTTACAGGAACTACTTCATTCCGATCTTGGTTGTGTTGTCTCTGGTGTTCCTTGCCCTTTGGGGTAACGCTGGGGCGGCCAACGCCATCGACGGCGATTACTACTACTGCGAGTTCGACCAGAGCTTGCTTTGCAGGGACGATGACGACGGCAAGCTCGTTGGCTTCGGATCTGATCCGAGCATCGAGTCCTACGTGCCGTCGCACGTTGTCGTGAACCTCCATGGAGGCCAGGACAACTCCGGGCCAGACTATGCGAGCTTGACCAACTACCAGGCTACCGGTTGCCAGGTCTGGATGCTGACCTACGAGGACGGTCCAGCTTCAGGCACCTTTGACGTGTCGGAAGACATGGAGCGCGACTTGATCGCAAGTGGAGCTCGCCGCATCGATATACTCGGTAACGAGATATCGCCAGAGGCAACGCTCGACATTTACTACCACATTCAAGCTGGAAGTTCTAACCCTGATTCGATGTGGATCCTGACGGTTGGTGCAGCAACGCGTACTGATACGGCGCAGGAAGTATACGGACTGTACGGGCCACATTCAAACCCACGCGGCTGTTCGACGGGCGATTGTGCCCTCGGAGGTTGCGGCGCTGCTCCGGCACCCTGCACTCGCCCCAACGGCGAGCCTTGCTAGAGTCGATATACGATCGAAAGGAAGTGATGTAGTTCAATCGTTCAAATTTAAGCCCCGGGAAATTCTTGGGCCTACGCCAGCTTACCCGTTCCTTTTGGAACGAAACAACAAGCTGGCGTTTTACTTTTTAGATCTCTTTTAAGTTGGTTGCCAGCGTAATAATTGCTTGTTTGCACTGTGCGTCTTCGCAATGACCAAAAGCGTAGAGGGTCCGGGGCAGTACATCCAGTCGAGTATCTACACTGTCAACGTTTACAACTAATTCAATATTGTCGTCAAATTCATACACACGTGCCGTATAGCCGTTTTCGCCTTCGACCGGTATTTCGCTAATTAATGCAAAATCACCAGAAGGATCAGTCCGAACGGATTCGCCGTAGTCATAGTCAAGAACTGCTTTGCTGTGAATCAGTTTACCAACTTCGCTATGGTTGCCTTGGCCGGTTATTTTCTCCCATCCATACTGGTCGTCGATTTGCAGGATTCCAATCTGAGCGGGCACCCCAGCTGGTTGGTATAAGTAGACACATAACGCTACTACACCAATTATTACGGTGAAAACACCGACTAGGGCTCTTATCATGTTTATATAATAGCACTAGTTTTTTGGATTAAAAGTCAAGATTATATATTTTTACTTGGGATAAATGTCAGTATATATTGCGTTGTGGTTTGTGTTTCTGATCAAATCATATCGCAAATTAAAAAAGTCGTCTCACTCATGATAACTTTGTGGTACACCCGATAGGATTCGGTCACATTCTGCACTCACATCCTGCGAGCCCGCGATTTCCTTCTATCAAACAAAATTTGATGAAGAAAGTCTCCTTGCAACGAGCCACTGGCTCGTCTCACCCTAAATTTCATTATTGAAAACCAGCTTTTAGAAGAAAATTTCCCTGCCTACCGCCAGGCAGGCTTGCGAAGTGATTTTTAGTCATTTCGCCCCTATGGCCTTAACAGTTGCTCAAGACAGGCGCTCTATACAGCTGATATTATTTATACAGTCAAGAGATATGCGTTACGAAAGGTCACCACCCACAACATGTACAAAAAACCCAGCAGCAAGAGATCCAATAATCTACTCCCAGATTACATTGCAGAGAATATTTCGAAGGTAGATTTTACGTATTTACAGTCAACCGGCATCAAAGCCTTTCTAGTAGACCTTGACCACACTGTCGTTCATTACGGAACCGAAACTGTTGAAGACTGGGTGTTTGAAGCCTTGAAAAACCAACCATTGCCTTTTTTCGTTGCCACGAACAGGCCGAAGTCGAAAGACGTGTCAGTAATAGTTAAGGCTCTCGGCGCTCAGGGCGCCATGCAGCCCGAAGGACTTAAAGGAAAACCTCTCCCCGCCTATTACCGGCGATCTGAAGCTGAAACAGGGTACACTCCGTCGGAACTCATTATGGTAGGCGACAGATTCATTCAAGACATTTACGGAGCTAACAAGGCAGGCATGACAACTTTAGCAGTTGAAAAATTTGGACCAGTAACGGGGATTGACAAATTTTTTAGTTTTATTGAGATTAAAATTATGAAACATCTCAAGAGAACCTATAAAAAGGTCAAATAATGTCTTTAGACCTAGCAAACTTAAAAGCGGCTAGAGCTAAAGGAATAGGTAGCCAAAAGGTAGCTAAACGATAGAGGATAGCCACCGAGTAAGCCGCAGACTGTTCCACGCCAAAACTTACCATTGCTGCAATTAATCCAGCTTCGAAACCACCTAAGCCACCTGGCGTCGGTGTGACCGAACTCGCGAAGGTAGCGGCAGCATACGTGACGATTATTTGTAGTATCGATATGTCGACTTGTAATGCTGTGAAACACAAATATAAAGTGAGGAGGTAGCTTACCGTTACCCCGAGAGAAAATAAAGCAGCAAGCAGCAACGATCGCGGTCTATAGGCAAGTTGCTTTATTTCAAAGTAGCTCTTTTTTAGCGATTGAATAATTTTTTCTTGCCAGGTTCGTTTTGCGACCAATACAGTAATGCCGGCCAAAATTATCCCCAGCGCTATATAAACGTAGTACGTTTTCATATCCGGTAGTAGCTGTGAAAGTGATGATTGACCGCTAATTACTACAACCGAACCAAACGGAATAACAAACAGCAAGAAGCCAAGAAATTTGTCGGTTAGCATAACAGACGTAGCACGCGACAGCGACATGCCTTGTTTGCGCAAAAATTGTAAATTAACCGCACTCGAACCAAGCCCACGAGGCGCTAACTTACTTGCATACGAACCGGCCAACTGCGCCATAACTGCCTTGCGGTAGCTAACAGGTACAGAGGGAATGGTAGTTATGGTGCCTGCTGCAAAGATATATGTTGTCATGGAAGCTACTATGACCGCTGGTATGTAAATAAAATTTATATCAGATAGCGATGCGAACGAGTCTTTAAATACATTAAATTGAGGAATAATTATGAAGAATAACACTGCGACCAAGGCCAGGTTTATAATTTGTTTCTTTGTTATTCGTAATAGGGCTTGATGTTCAAAAACTTCCTGATTATCATGCATGTCTTTTAAGGCAGTTTGTAGTTGCTCGAAAGTTTGCTTGTCGTTTTTAATAGCACTAGTAGTGGCTCCACTGAGAGCTGCCGGCTGAACATACGGAGCAGCTTCTTGCAGTTTTTGTTTCTCTAAAACTGCCAGAGCAGCAGCAAGAGATTTTTTAACACCAAATAGCATACTGGTGGTTGTTAAGAATTCGGCAATATCAACTCTTTTCCTCATCTCATCACCAGCCACTTCTGCAAAACCAAAGTCTATAATCCATGGCTGCTTGTCTTTATCGACAAGTACGTTGCTTGCTCGTAAATCACGGTGAGCAATATCTGCATCATGAAGTTTTAAAATTTGTCGCCAGGTTTGCTCTAAAGTTTTTTGACTTACTTTTTTTTGCTTGTCGAGTGGCTCAGCGTCTACCATGTCTTGTACTAATAACCACTGGCTATCTTTGACATGAACGATCTTAATAACTTGAGGTGTGTTGACGCCAAATTTACGAGCCCATTCTGCTACGAACGCTTCATGTTCGGTGTGTCGTTTTGGGTTAAGGTAGGGGTCCTCGTCTTTGAAGTTCTTGTATTTAAAAAAACGAAACGTTTTAAACAACCAGTCGGCAGCCTGCTCTTGGCTAGTTACTATTTTGCCAAACAGTTTAGTTTTATCTTCAAGTGTAATAAAAATAGGTCTTGACCCACGAGCATCCCCGCTGAACTCTTTAATTGCTGCAGCCTTTATACCATTCTTATTTAATACATTTTTGATGTACTTGTTAGAGGCAGCGTCTCTAGAGCTGCCGATTAAAAATGAACCAATACAGCCTGCGAGAACACCAAGGAACCAGCCACCTATAATGTCACGAGGGAAGTGGCCACCGAGATAAACTCGGCTTATGCCGATTAGCGCTACAAATATAAGCAAGTACTTGCGATTTTTTGGCTTAAGGTACAAAAAAACTGCTGTTGCAACAGCGGCAGATAAGGTGGCGTGACCCGAAGGGTATCCCAATCCACTAAATTTTTCATCTGTAAAGATATTCAAGCTGTCAAGAATTTCGCCTGGTCTGGCTCGCCCGATATACGCTTTTAAAGGCTTTGCGATTAGCCAACCTAAAAAACCTGATACAACAGCGGCTAGCGCTGCTCGTTTTCTAAAATAAAAAGCTATAGCAGCCGCCCAGACCACTAGTGATAATAATGAGCCAAACTGAGTAATTATATAAAAAAATGAATATAACCCATCGCCCAGTTGGTTGATCAGTTCAAATATATACTTCTCAAAATTATCGAGTTCATCAGCTTCTACAACCTGTGCAGTAGTTATTAAAAACCCAACGAGCGCAAATAAACTCGTAATAATAAATCGAGGGTCACGGTAGGTGTCGGTTAATAGTTTAACCAGTTTATTAAGATATCGCTTCACGGTAGTAGTAATCATACTACAGTTAGCGTGAATTATAAGCGGGGTAAAAACGTAGTAAAAAATTGAAACTGCAGTTTATTTAGTTTACTCCCATGACGGGTTAAGTGTGATCTAGGTATAACCATTAAAAAAAGTCGTCTCGATTGACGACTTGCAATATGGTACACCCGATAGGATTCGAACCTATGACCTCCTGTTCCGAAGACAGGCGCTCTATCCAGCTGAGCTACGGGTGCGTGAAAATATACTAGCAGAATGTATGAAATTGTGTAAGAAGTTATGCAAATAACTCACTTTTACAATATAATATATAATATGACAAATATAGGTTCTAGTTTAGTGAAGAATATTCCCGAGTTACCTATGCCTGAAAATACCGGCACTAGAGAGAGAGTTGAGTTATTTACAGGCGGTGAACACAAACCTATTTTCTGGTTAATGTTGGCTGACGATTCTGGAGCAAGTTACATTGCTTCTGAAACCATTGAAAGATACAAAGCAGTGGTGGGGGAAGGCTATGATGGATATATACCAAAACCAGAGACAGTTCTTTCGTTTTATCGACGCGCAGCAGAACTGGGCCTAGCCGCAGTTAGCGGTAGTGAAGAAGGTCTTCAATCAGTTCAAAAACAACCCTCGGCAGATCTTGCAAAGGCGAGTGCTGTCGCAGCGTTAATGCTGCGGACAGCAGAAATCTCTGGAATATCTAATAAAGATTTTTTAGGTACAAGTACTAGCGGAGTGGCCATGCGCCGGATAGGACTGTATGCAGAACTGCTTACAGACCGCTATAAAGAAGGTATTGCTAAAGTTGAAGCTGTTGAACCAGATGAGTCCAGCAAGGACTCTGCGTCCGCTCAAGACTTTGACTTTCTTGTTCGTAAAGGAGTGCTAACAAAAAAACCAATGCCACCAAGAAAATACCTACGTACAGGCTCGTCATTGGAAGTCCACCCTTCGAGTGGAGCCATTAGCACTGCCGTCAGAGAAGCTATCAATACCCTGCCATTTGAACAGAATGAATTTACATTAGAGGACATCGAGCAGCTAGCAAAAGCCCATATTAAAGATGCTAGATTTTCCGGCAAGCAAGCGCATGAGCAACGTCGTCTTATTGTACTGGCGCTAAACCGCATCTGCGACCAAGGTGATGTAATGCGAATTCCCCATGTGCGAGACAGGCATCCACGCATGACAGATAGGGTTAATTTTCTTTATAGTCTGAGCGACCCATTCAAGCATGCTGCTGAGATATTGGTTTCGTCATTACTATATCTTGATGAAGACGACCCTGACCTTACTGAAATACTTCTAGAAGAAGGTAAGAAATTTATTAGCGATCAAGCACGAGTGCGTAATGCCTTAGTTTCAGTCGAAAATAATGTAAGAGGTCCTCGACGCCGTACCTAGCGGCGATACGGTCAGAAATATTGTGCTATCGTAGATACGAAACAATGTAGATAACTGCAGTAAAGGATTTGAAATCAGTAAAAAAGGAAAACAACTAAACGGGTCTGAACTAGCGGGTTTTATTAAAGAACGCCACGCTAAGCAGACGCGTCGGTTTTTTGCTGAACATAAACGATCCCCTCGATTGGCAATTGTTAAAACCAGCGATGACCCAACTATTGAAACATACGTAAATTTAAAAAAACGCTACGGCAGTGATATTGGCGTAGAGGTTGAGATATATGACATAGAGCAAAACCAAGCGGAAAAAGTCATAAAACAACTCAATAGTGACTTAGCAACAGATGCGATAATTATTCAGTTACCGCTAGCGGACTCTACGCAAACAGATGTTTTGCTGAGTGCCGTTGAGCCTAAAAAAGATGTTGACGGCTTAAATCCTGCAAGTAGCTACGAGTCAGCAACCGCGAATGCAATTCTATGGCTTTTGGCTGGCTACAACGTCAATCTAGCTGGGAAATCAATTGTTGTTGTCGGTCAGGGGCGATTAGTTGGCCGACCAGTCGCAGATGCGCTAGAATCATCTGGCTTACACGTCGTGCGAGTGGATGAGAGCACCAAAAATTTACAGGCCGAAGTAGAGGCTGCTGAAGTAATAATTTCAGCTACTGGGCAACCTGAATTAATAAAAAATGCTTGGATACAGTCTGGTACGGTTGTGGTTGACGCCGGTGTAGCTGGCGAAAAAGGCAAACTAGTGGGCGACATTGAACAAACAGCCTTGCTGCGAGATGACTTAACAATTACACCTGCTAAGGGCGGGCTCGGGCCGTTAACCGTGTGCTCGTTATTCGAGAATGTTTTAAAAACTGCAGAATTTATTGACTAATATTTTCATTTACCATATTGTCATTAATCTATGAATGACGAATTATACTGGTCGCCGTATGCGCGTTATGCATCAGACTTGCGCAATGCAAAAACAATCGAAGAAGTAAACGAAGCATACAACAATGCCGTTGATGAATCTGTGAGAGAGCTTGATATGGCTCAATGGCAGAAAGTTCTAGGCGAGCTTGGCGAAATCCTTATAAGTAAATACGAGGCATTAGAGCGCCATTAAGAAAACTGTTGGTGTTTTATTTTTTGCCATTGGGCAGTTTGACGCACTAGCTTTGATCGGTCCGATTCGTTTTTAAGGAGCAGGGCGGTTACTTCTTCTGAAAACACTCCATTTTGACTGCCCTTAATCAATACCACATCGCCTTTTTTTAATGTATGACTCAAGAAATTACCGAGCTCGTACGGTGACAAGAATGCTTTGGTTGAGGAGTCGTACTGGGCAAGTATTGGCAGCATATATTTCTTTGGATGATCACCTAACAGTAGCACTTGATCAAGCGACTTATTTTTTAATTGGCTAACAAGATAGCGGGCGAGTTCTTTGTGATTTGCGGCCGAAGCCTGACCCATTTCATTCATCATGCCAAAAACTACAATTTTTCGACCGCTCTTAGTTGCCGGGAAGGCGACCAGGGAATCTATTGCTGTTTTTGCGGCAGTCACACTGACGTTGTTGTACGAGTCGTCCAGAATAATGCTCGATTTTTTGCCAGTCAACAGGTTCATGCGACCACTGTAAGGTTGTAGATTTTCTAGAGCCGTCGCCATAATTGTTTCATCAATGCCCAGCTCTCGACCAACAGACCAAGCGGCTGCAAACGCGCTACCGCTATGCATACCAACAAACTGAGTTTTTACTGTTATTGCCGACTCAAACGTTATTACTAGATAGCCAGACGAGTCTTGAGAGAAGTGAGCAGGGTATGTAGCGGCGGAGTTTTGCCCATATAAAACTAGTTGCGGTAGTTCTTTGAGTAGGGTTGTTTGCAGTCGTTTATCATCGCCGTTTGCAATGGCAACCTTGGCGGCTTTGGCGAGTTTTGTTTTTTCTACATAGACTGTGTCTATATCACCGAGGCCCGCCCCTAAGTGGGCACCCTGAATAGCCGTTACTACGCCAATGTCTGGTTTTGCTATGCCTAAGTAAAAGTCCATTTCGCCAACTGTGTCGATACCATATTCTAAGACTAATAACTCATACGGGTAGCGCCAAGTGAATCGTTTAATAACCATACGCGCTAGCACCGATACCCAGGCCAACGGGTTAAAAATATTTTTAGGCAGTTCGATCTCATAAATTGCTAAAGGTAAACCAATGGACGTGTTGTAGTTCCCGCTGTGGTACTGCGTTCTGTAGGTTTGCTCGACTACCGCAGCGACTGCACGCTTAGTACTGGTTTTTCCGACACTGCCGGTTATGGCAATTACTTTAGGGGAGTGCTTTTTTAGCAGCGAACGAGCAAGAGTGCGAAGCACGTAGGTAATCAATGTATTAAATTTATTTTTCATTGTGCCAACCTTTCAGCGCATAGTTGTTGTACTGTGTCAGCTAGCTCAATGTTTGCATATGCAAGTTCTTGGGGCACCAAGCTAGTTGCCGTCATACCTGGAGCTGTGTTTGTTTCTAAGTACCACACGACGTCCTGGTCATCGACAATAAAATCACTCCTGGTGATGCCGCTGCAGCCAAGATATTTGTGAGCAGCTACTGACAGTTGCTTAACACTGTTTGCAGTGTTTTTTTCTATACGAGCGGGGATTATTTCTTGGCTTGCCCCTGGCGTATATTTTGCATCGTAGTCAAAAAACGACCCATGTGGCGGAACAATTTCAATGACCTCGAGGGCTGTTACTTTGCCGCTAATTTCTACAACTCCACAGGTTAATTCCATGCCACTAATTGCTTTTTGCGCAATAAAAAAATCACTTTTGGCGTCTTTCAAAAATTCCGCAGCCTCGGCAGCAGTATTTACAAACTGGGTCTCAAACGAAGAGCCACCGCGTGCTGGCTTAAGTACTAATGGAAACCCAATCGACTCCATACTATTTTGATACGATCCTAATGGATCGGCGGCATTGATGGCGCAGAAATCTGGGATATTAAATTCGTTTAAGCTAGAAAACATATGGTTAGTGGTGAATTTGTCCATGGCGATTGCGCTCGCCCGTACACCAGAGCCGATATATGGCAAACCAGCAGCCTCCAGCGCCCCTTGAATGGTGCCGTCTTCTCCGAATGGCCCATGAAGCACTGGCACGACTATGTCGCATTGCTTTGTTAACAGTTGCAGGGCTTCAGTGGCGCTGAGTTTTTGATTATCAATATTCCAGCTTTTGAGATCTTTTGAAATAACTACATCGATGACAGTGTTGTTGCTTACTAAAGCATCTATGATTGTCTGTCCAGATTTGATAGAAACGTCGTGCTCGCTATGGTGGCCGCCGCGTAATACTGCAATGTTCATTCGCTTAGTATACCAAGTTAGATAGTTTGGTAACCTGGAAAATAATCAAGGTGTAATTGCTGCCGAGATAGCCCCATTTTTTGGAGCTGATCATAGTAATGCATGCAAAATGGCTGGGGTCCGCTTAAAAATATTTGTTTGTTTACTAGATTAGTATAAAGGTGGTCTAACTGCGCTGGTCGTTCTGTGGTAGTTGTCAATTCACTAACTTTAACTAACTGATCGACAAAAACATGTTCGTTCGGTTTTGCTACATAAAGGCATTCAATAGTTCGATTTTGATTAGTGTCAATTAACCATTGGGATTGTGATAAAAATGGGGTTATACCAATGCCGCCGGCTACCCAAACAATCGGTGCGTCTTTACGTCTAGGTAGATGGAAGGTACCAATTGGCGGCGATACCTGAATGGTGTCGTCTTTTTTGAGGTTCATTAATGCACGCTTAAATTCGCTTGTAGAAACCGGAACTTTAAGACTAAACCGAATATGGTCGGCGGTTGGACTAGACGATATGGTTAGCCACCGACGGTCGCCAAGGACTGAGCTGGTTTCGATCTCTACGTCTACGTAATCACCAGCTTCAAATTGCAGCGCCGGCGGTTTTGTAAAATAGAAACTCCAAATTGACTCGGCTTCTTGGCTTTTTCGCAGAAACGCAAGTTCCATTAGTTTGCTTCGTCGAAGGACTCCAGCGCTATGTTTGAGCCAGTTAAATTAGTTCTAAATACTGCTGTATGTTCATCGCTTACTACTGTTATCCTGTATCCCTCAACCAGCGCCTGGGTACATATCTGGTCAACATCTGGCAGTCCAAGACAACCATCTGGCCAGGTCTGTTCTTCGCTTGTTTCTATAGTGGCAGTGGTTTCTTCAGTAGTTAGTTCTTTGAACTCGGCGATTGCTGCGATTTCTGCCTGGCTACGTGTTAGTGACTCTTCCGCCGGTAGTTCGTTTGAACTTACAAAAGCAAAATAAATTATAAAGACAAAAATCCCAAGCAGTATCAAACCGATCAAGCCTTTCAGTCCGCCAGGTGAAGAGTTTTCAAGTTTTTGAACTTTATCGTCTGCCATACTAGGTAATATTTAGTTTTTCTTTAACGAGATTTGCTACCTCTTTAGGGGTCATATGGGCCTTAACAATAAACCCAGATACGCCGTTTTTCTTGATTGAATCAGGTGCTTCACTTTCGCCCATATTCGTAAGGACGATCACCGGAACATCCTTGCCCCAGTCTTCTGCTCGGAGCTGGCTCAGCATTTCGTCACCGCGCATAACTGGCATCATAAGGTCCAGCAAAACAATATCTGGTTTTTTGTCTTTTATAAGCGTTAAACCTTGTTCGCCATCGCCAGCCGTATAGACTTCGAACCCTTCGGACTCGAACTTCATTAAATACATCTGCACTATTGCGATATCATCTTCGATTATAGCGATTTTAGTCATAATTATAGCTTTGATTATATAGCTTTAATTGTATTGTGCTAGTTTTTACTATACTTTAAACATAAGTTTAACACTGGCATGAAAACAAATACACGTTATACAATCGCTTCCGCCAAGGCCGTCGAGTTATTCCACAAAGCGGCCCACAATATACCCGCATACAAAGATTTTCTTTCAAGGGAGAGTATAGTCCCGCAAAAAATTAAGACATTTAAAGATTTCAAAAACGTCCCACCAGTTGATAAAGATAATTATTTACGCCAATATCCTTTAAAAGATTTGTGCTGGAACGGTGAGCTTTTCACTAACCAAATAATATCTGTTAGTTCGGGTTCTTCAGGGGAGCCGTTTTTTTGGCCACGTGGAGCGGAGCATCATGCAGAGGGAGCCGAGATTCATGAGCAGATCTTTACAAAAATACTAGATATTCATCAAAAAAGTACTCTGGTTGTAATTTGTTTTTCAATGGGAACGTGGATTGCTGGATCTTTTACTTTATTTTCAGCAATGAAAATAGCAGAAAAAAACTCCAATGACCTTATGGTTATCACTCCTGGGATCGACAAAAAAGATGCAATCCGCGCAATTAGTAAATTAGCGCACAACTTTGACCAGATAATTATTGCTGGTTATCCACCGTTTGTTCGAGATATTGTTTTGGAAGGTCAAGAACACATACAGTGGACCGATCATGTAATAAAATTTTTATTTGCAGGTGAATCCTTTAGTGAAGACTGGAGATCGCATATGGCAGAGCTGGTTGGAGCAACTAATATCCAAAAGTTTAGTGTGAATATATATGGCACCGCAGATGCGGCGATTATCGGGCACGAAACACCGTTGTCGGTAAACATTCGACAAGCAGTTGCAAGTGACTTACAGACAAGCAGACAAGTATTCGGCACTGATATTCAACCGACATTAGTAAATTTTTACCCCCAGAAGCGTTTTATAGAGGAGGTGAACGAAGAATTAGTGTTTACGACTAATTCTGGAATTCCGCTTATTCGATACAATATTCATGATAAAGGAAAGGTTTTTACTGACTTCGAAGAGCTAGCGACCGAGCTAGGGCCACGACTCAACGAAATTAGTCCGCGTCATATTCAAGATTGGTCAGATCTTCCTTATGTAACAATTAATGGCCGAAAAGACTTTACAGCTACTATCTATGCAGTCAATATTTACCCAGAAAATATAAAAGCTGGTTTGCTCGACAATACAATTGCACGGCAAACCACCGGAAAATTTAGCATGATAACAAAAACCACACCTCAACAAGATCAATACTTAGAGGTGGTCGTAGAGCTAGCCCCGAATTCTACCCCTAACGAATCAACATCGGTTTTAATTAAGCGTGCAGTTACTGATCGGTTAGTAGAACTAAATGCTGAATATAGGAAATTAAGAACTGCGATCGGTAATAAAGCTGACCTGCATATTATTTTAAAACCGTATGGTGATTCGGATTTTTTTTCCGGTACAGTGAAACATAGCTGGCTAAAGAGAGGTGAGTAGTAGTGGGTAGTCAAAAAATAACTCAAACTGATTATTATCAAGAATGGCCGTCTGAGCTGCAAAAGGCTGCAGCATCAGCCTTAAACACTTCATCATGTGAGCCGATCGTCTTTGATGTGTCAGACAAAGCAAATCAAAAAAAGTTGTTAAAATTTGTGGCATCCACGCCTATAACATCTATTCATGATAACTACGATGAGCAGCTTGCAGAGCTTGTGATCAGTAGAAATCCTCAGGTTTATCGAGCGAATATCCAAGTGAAACGAGCATCAGTTAAAGAATATGTCGATAAGCACTATGATGGCGTCGATTCCTGGAAAAAAGGTAGTTGGGTGTATTTTCCATGGAATGGGAAGCTCATACATATTTTAAACAAAGAACTATTTGGCGAAATGAGGACAATTAGAAACAAGGACTTAATAACTCAAGATGAACAGAAACAACTCAGCGATATCCGCGTAGGGTGTCTGGGAATGAGTGTTGGCAGCAATGCGGCAACCTCAATTGCTATCGAAGGTACATCTAATAAGCTTAAAATTGCAGATGGGGCTGTTATTAGTGGTTCTAATCTTAATCGCATTCGTGCCGCTGTCCATGATATTGGAGAAGTTAAGTCAAAAGTGATTGCGCGACAACTCTATGAAATGAATCCATACCAAGAGCTTATTATTTACCCAAGCATTACAGAAAAAAATCTCAAATCATTTTTCGAAGATCCATGGAGTTTAGATGTGGTTGTCGATGAGGTAGATGATTTAGAGACAAAAATTCGTTTGCGTATTGAGGCTCGTCGCCGAGGCATTCCTGTGCTTATGGTAACTGATTTAGGTGATTCAGTTATGCTAGATGTTGAACGATTCGATACTGACGAAAATCTACCGCTATTTCATGGCCTTGCTGGTGATATTGAGAAAGTGCTTGAAAGAAAAGACATGACACAGCGCGAATGGTTAAAGTTCGCAACCAGTATTATCAATACAAAAAATGTACCACTCCGAATGCAGCAGTCATTACTCAAAATTGGCACTAAACTTGTAACTCAGCCACAGCTTGGGGTGACAGCTATACGAGCTGGTGGCGTTCTTGCTTACGCTGTCCGCATGATCTGTCTTGGGCAACCACTAAAAACTGGAAGGTATTCGATCAATCTCGATGATCTACTCCTCGCAGGTGCTACTTCGCGCAAGAATAGAAAAGAGCACAAGAAACACACTAAGCTGGTCCAGGACACACTTGATTCTATGTAGAAATTTCGCTGACACTTAAACGAGGAGTCCTTTTAGGTCTACCGTTATGTCGAGGTGTTCCTATACGAATTACTGCCTGAATTCGATTTTTGGTTCCGATCAAATTTTCAATTTCTTCATGTAAATCTCCAGCTTCTACCAGTGCAGCTGTAGTTGACTGGGCGAGACCGAGATCCTCTATTTTGATACTAGCTGCCATATATGTCTTGCCGGCTGAAGTCCAATATTTCGGGGTGTCACCATCACTTAAAATAAACACCAAAGCCGAACTGTTGAGGATTCGATCATAGTCATTTTGGACGAGTTTTTGGGTATTGATCCCTGTTCGGATAGAGAGCTTTTCCATCCACCCACCTACTCTAGTACGGTTGAGGGCGTAGTAGTAGAGGCCGGTATTTTGCCGACTATTAGTAGCGATAATTAAATCTGACAGTTCTTTTCGAAAGTCAGGCATGGAAAAGGCCATTCTAAGTCCGGTGGCTGTAAGGCTAGCAGCTTTAGCGAGAATGACTTTATCATCCACGACTGAAACAGCCGTGCCTTCAGGGCAAATAAGCGATTGTAGTAAAGATTTATTTTTTTTCGAAAGTGGATCTTTGGCATATAAACGTCGATCACTACGGCGGGTTTGCAATAGTATGCTTATCTTCGGTGCGGTGGGCTCAATTTGCTTGATTGTGTAGGTGCAAACTACAGAACTTAGGTTGCTAGTTTGTGTTTCCAGCGGCGTGAGTTGGAGGCCGCATTCTGGGCTAATTTGCTCTAAACAGTACATAAAACAACCAACACTTAACCACAGCTCCCGTAGCGTCGGGTCTCCGTGATCTAAGACACTTGGCTCATGAACGGATACATTCAAAGTATTATCCTTGACCAATACGCGCCACGGTTGAGTGTTATGCACCGATGGAGCAAGACGCGCGAGTTGTATAAGTTTTTCAATTTTTTCAGTCACGCTATTAGCATATCAGCATGCTATGATAACTGGGAAGAACCATAAGCATGACCATACAACTTGTATCACTTTTTATAGCTGCTTTCGTAAACCTAATACTAGGCTACGGTGTTTTCATAAAGAACCCACGCAGTGTAACTAACAAATCTTTTTTTGGACTTACAATTGCATTCGCCGCATGGTCCATCGCAAATTACTTATCCGTTCAGTCTCTCGAAATTTTTAGTCAAATTACGACTATTCGGATAGTAATGTTTTCTGCAGCCTGGCTGAACTTTATGGCTTTTTTTACATTGAGTGTTTTCCCGGATAAAACTACCGCCACATCGTTTAAGTATAAATGGGCTCTGTATTTTACAGTTTTTGTGTCGATCCTGACATTAACGCCGCTGGTTTTTAGCGGCATTGATGCTACAAATACCGAGACAGTATCGCCAATTCCCGGTCCTGGCATAGTGCTTTTTCTTCTACAAACAGTGGTACTAATCGGCTTTGGCTCGTTTAAATTATTTAGTAAATTCAGAAAATCCCGAGGACTGACCCGCCTGCAACTGCGCTATTTATTGCTCGGCATAGTGCTGTCTCTTAGTGCAATTCTAGCCACAAATCTGATTGCAGTTCTAATATTTAATACTACCTTCTTCATAAATTTTGGGCCCGGCTTCACCCTTATATTTACGAGTTTTGCCGCATACGCCATCATTAAGCATCGCTTGCTTGAAATCCGAGCAATTGTAGCGAGGTCAATTGCATATGCTTTGCTGTTAGTGACGTTGCTTGGTGGCTACATCGCTGTAGTGATTATTCTGGGTAGCCTATTCTTTGACGCTAATGACACTGCAAGAACACCCCACATTCTCTACGGTGCACTTGCTGTTATAAGCGCTGTAATTTTCCAGCCTCTGCGCTCTTTCTTCGATAAGTGTACGAATAGACTTTTCTATCAGGACGCCTATGACACTCAAGAGCTGTTCGACAAATTGAATGATATCTTAGTTTCGTCACTTGATGTAGTTGAGTTAAAGCGTGGTGTTATAGATCTGGTGAAATCGCAGTTAAAGCTTAGGTTTTTAGAATTAGAGCAGTATCCTTTGCGGGCGGTGAAGCCAGATGCCGAAAGTCAGGGCCTTTTAAAAACGTTTCTTACCGACCAGCAAAAAGTAGTTGAACTTGATCTTATCGAGGATCAAGTCAACGGCATTAAGCATGCATTCATTCAAGCTGATGTAGCTGTTGTTTCTAAGCTAAAGGACCAAGACAATAACATATTAGGGTTATTGATTTTTGGTGATAAAAAAAGCGGCAATGCTTTTAGCGCTCGCGACCTACAAATTATCGATATTATTAGCGATGAGATAGCGATCGCATTGCAGAACTCTCTGCGCTATGAAGAAATAAAACAATTCACAAAAACACTTGAGCTAAAAATAGAAAAAGCCACTCAGGAGCTTCGTTTAAAGAATCTAAAACTTAAAGAGCTCGACCAAGCCAAAGACGACTTTATTTCTATGGCTTCACATCAACTCAGAACCCCTTTGACGACTATAAAGGGCTATCTTTCGATGCTGCAAGAAGGTGACTTCGGGGCTCTACAAGAAAAACAACAGAATATTATTGAGCTCGCCTACACTAGTTCAGAGAGAATGGTGTATTTAATAGCCGACCTTTTAAATGTTTCACGAATTGCTACTGGTAAATTTATCATCGAAAAAACAACAGTAAACCTTGCGAAGGTTATTAAGAGTGAGGTAGAGCAGTTGCAGCGTGCAGCCGAGGCTAAAAGCCAGGCATTAACTGTGCGCACCCCAGACCGCTTCCCTGATGCGCAACTAGACGAAACCAAAACCAGGCAGGTAATTATGAATTTGATCGACAATGCAATTTACTACACACCGGCAGAGGGGCGTGTTGAGGTAGAGTTAATTTTAAATGAAGACAGCTTTGAATTTAAAGTAACAGACAATGGAATCGGTGTACCGGAAGACGCCAAAGACAAATTGTTTACAAAATTTTATCGTGCAGAAAATGCCAAAAGTGCCCGACCTGATGGCACGGGACTAGGGCTATACATGGCACAAAAAGTCATCAAAGACCAAGGTGGATCAATGATTTACGAGTCTACCGAAGGAAAAGGCTCGACGTTCGGATTTAGGTTTAGCTTAGCGGCAGCTGGGGCAGCTAAAAAATCAACGAAACAAGACCCCAAATAACCAACCCTAACAACCCGATACCGCCCAACTGCACTGCACGTAAAATTAACTCAGGCTTGTTGTCTTCTTTCCATCGTTGAAACTTAGATTTGTCTTCAACCTTGTATCGCACAATTTTTGGCTTTTCAAGCTTGGCATCTTTGCCTTGGTATTTTTTGTTACGTTTTTTCGCCATATAAAACACCTCTTTATGTACGTATTATACAAAATTTAGTTCACTATTTACTGACGGAACAAAAATACGACCAATAAATGAAAATGAGTAGCGGTTATATGTTTGGTTTTTTGAATTAGTTTTCGCACAGAACGTTTCATATATACAGACGTTATTTTAGAATATTTTCCACGATATCCAGTTTACAGCAATGCCCGAAACAAGTGCAGAAAAACCAAGTAGACCAAGTATCGGTGCATCAATAGTTTTGCCGATGTAAAACAAAGGAATCATCAAAATTGCCACACCGCAAAGCCATAAAACAAACAAACGGGTATATCGATTATCGAAATTTATTTTCATATTCTATTTGAGTATATCAGGTGTTTACCTTAGAAATATCAATTATTTCTTGAGCACTTTTATCAACCAGTTCACATATGCTTAGGCCAGATTTTTTGATAGCTTCATCGACAATAGAGGTGCCAAGTCTGTATAAAATATTCGACGTATTAGTTTCTGGGTCCCAAAACTTCCATTTCGCCGCAGTCTCGTGCCAGTTAGTCCCAAGGCTAATTACCTGCGGCAGCCATAGTTTCACAAATTCATCGTCGTATTTGCCCCATACATGGTCCACGCCCGCAAACTCTCGTTCAAATACCGTAGCGGCACCTTCCCATACTCCGTTTTGCAAGGCTGTCATGTCATAGTCTTTGTCGCTACCAATAAAGCCTTGGGCCAGGTGATAACCTTCATGAAATATTGTTGCTCGTAGCTCTTTTTGTAATTCTTCAAACGGTTTGTCGACTGCAGCAGCGAGGACTATTTCATTATCACTGAGTGCAAATCCGCCTACTCCAATGCTTTCGATCAAAAACTGATTATTAAAATGAAACGTAATATTTTCTGGAAGCTGAGGCAGTATTTGTCTAAGCTCGCTCCAGCATTCAGGCGCCCATTGTTGTAATTTAGTTTTAAAGTCATCCGAGTATGAATCAAAATGTATTTGCATGCCCACAGTTTAGCAAAATGCGTCCAATTACTGTCGTTTTAGTAGTAAGTTAAAATACTCTGTTCCGCCAAACGGTATTTTTTGTTTAATATGTTTGGTACCAGTTAACGTGTCGGCTGAAAACACCGTGAACGTGCCGTAAAAATCATTAATTTCATCGACGGCTTTGGTTAAAAATTCCTTTTTAGCGTCCTCTTCGAACAAGCTCAATTGACTGCGCGTAGAGGGCTCTAAATTATACAAATACAACCCCATGGTGCGCACCTTAAGATGAGTGGGGCGCTTTTCAAATAATCGCAATACCCTTAGCCAAATGTCTTGGTTGGAATAACAGGTGGTTTTATAGGTTTTTTTGTCGTAAAAACTCTCACCATTATTAAAGGCCAGCCAGACGCAAACACCACGAGCCTCTACGTTTCTGAACCGCAGTTTCATGCCGGTAGTTTCGGTTAAGAAATGTAAACAAGAGCGCAGGTACGTTTCGTTATTTGTGACATTTCCCACCACCCATTGCCGGCCAATCATGCCAAGGTTCGTGTCGTAGTCGTCAACTTCATAGCCACGCAGACGACGATACCAGTGCAGGCCATTAATACTTTTAAATACTCGTTTTTGCAGAAGGTTTTGAGGAGCATTTAAAAATTGCAAGGGCGTAGTGATTCCGTAGGCACGCAGCCGACTGCCGTAACCGTCGGCAATGCCATTTAGGTCCTGCAATTCAAGCTGGCCGTAGACGTCTAATAAATTAGTGTGGTCAATGGTATCAAGCCCGTCTGGTTTATGTAGACCAGCGGCAGTTTTAGCTAAAAACCTGTTGGGTGCAATACCAACATTTATGCGAGTGTAGTCGCCAATTTCGCGGTACACACGCTGTTTAATTTCATGGCCAATGTCTTGAAGCGACTGGCCTTTGTTGAAGCTCTCCATGCCATGGAAATCAATAATACCTTCATCGATACTTTTCATTTTTACATGAGGCGAATAATCGAGCAGGATGTTAAGTAATTTTTTATAGACGTTGTGGTACTTGGGCGGGTCGGTTTCGAGCATAATAAATTCAGGACACAAAGCCAGCGCTTCACTGCGACGCACACCAACTTTTATGCCCAAAGCCTTAGCTTCGTATGAGGCAGCGATTACGCAACATTCTTTAGACAGCCGATTGGTCACGCCCATGGGCTTACCGCGTAGTGACGGATGGGCTTGCTGTTCGGCGCTGGCAAACGCGCTATTTAAATCAATCCACATTACGGCTGGCTTTTCGGTATTAAGATCAAGTTGTGTCATAGCTATGCACCCCCGATCATAGCTACCAGCGTCCAGGTTAGGTTTTCGGCATCAAATTCTAGGCGGTAGTCGTTTACTCCGTCTGACACGTCAAACACATGAATCATGCGCTTGCCTTTGCTTGTAGGGTGGCGCATGCCGAGTTTCGTAAAAACTATATCTTGGCCGTTGTAGCGCATTTTGGCTGGGAACGCGAGCGCACTGATATCACCGCCCTTACGGTACAGGGCGATCACATCAACACGTTCATTAATAACTATTGTCGGATCCATTAAAACAAGCTCCAAGGAATTGATTGGTAGAGGTGAACGGATTTTTTAGAAAAGAGCTTGCTGGTAGATAGCGTGGCCGTCCGCCGCTAGAACTATCGTAAACAGACAAACTAAAGCTTGTTTTAAAAGCGCACAGGGCCCGGAGGATGATTGCTTAGCTTAATTATAATTGAATAACAGCTGCGGAAAAAGCTATTTGTTTTGGGTGCAGGGCATATATAAAAAAACCCTGGCTATGCGGTTGTGGGCTTTGCTACAATTCAAGCAATATGGGTGAACCACAAAACAAAAACATACTGTCGGTTTCAGACGCGATAGAGGCAGTGCCAGATTTGTCGGACGGAGATTTACGAGCGCTTAGTGCGGCTGTGGGCATGGAACAACAAAATCGCCGAGAAAGAAGACAGCAGGTAGGCAGTTCTCATCAAAACGGTCTAGATAATTTAGGCCCAAGTGATATAGGCACAGAACTAAATAGTTTAAGTTAGAAACGAGATTAGAATGACAAAACGACACTCACATATAGCTGCTGTGTATATGATTTTACGGCGCGAAGACGGTACATTTCCTATGTTGCTGCGTCAAAATACTGGCTATAAAGACAACGAATATATTGTTCCGTCAGGCCATGTTGAAAAAGACGAACATTTTAGCGATGCCGTTGTTCGCGAGTTACAAGAAGAAGTCGGTGTAAGCGTCAACAAAGACGACATCACCCTTGTTCATGTCTCGCATAGATTAGTAGATGATTCTGACGAAGACCGACTGGACTTATTTTATGAAATCACCAATTGGCAAGGCGAGGTAGTAAATGCCGAGCCAGACAAGTGTACGCAGATAGGTTGGTTTAATGAACAGTCACTTCCTGATAATACCTACGATTACTTCAAAGAGATTCTTCGATTTATTGCCAAAGGCCAAATTCTAAGCGAACTTTGAAATTGACCAGAATAGATTATTGACATATTATATAATTTATTATGAACGAGTTTCCAATTATTGCAGTTGTTGGTTTGCCCGGTTCGGGTAAGTCTGAACTATCTAAGGCAATCCAAGTTGAACATGGCTATCAGCTTTTTGATAGTACTTGGCTAAAAGGGGAGTATTTAAAAGAATACGGTCATCATCAAGGAGATCGTTATAGTATGCGCGAGTTTGTGCAACGTCAAAAACAAGAGCGCGGTAGCGATTTTATTTACAGGCAAGCTATAAAAGAGGCCCGAGCTGCTAATGCAATTGGCTGTGTAGTTGATGGGTTACGAGATCCTGATGACACAGCGGGTGTTATTAGTGACAGGGGTGTGATTGTTGGGGTGCATGCACCTGACCCACAGACTGAATTTAATCGCATGAAACTTCGGGGCCGATTAGGCGATACAGTAGACTACGACAAATTTATGGTGTTGAGAAATGCGGAATTAAATGGAGCATTGCCACCCCTAAATACCGGAGCAGTTTTAGAGCAGGCAGAGCTGCAAATAACTACACCAGATATAACAGATAGAAATTTACGAAATCGTACGTATCAAGACTTAGCCCGTTCTATTGTTGAATATGCCGAGGCACTCACTCCTTAAGGGCTAGATACAACATATATACTGATTAGCTACTGCCTCGACTTTATATTCTAGAAGGCGCCACCCGAGAAACTAATAGGGCTGCAAATAATTGGCTTATGCCCATGCCGATAAAGATCACATCAAAGGAATAGTTTGCCAATAAGTAGCCTCCAATTAAAGACGAGAAACCGATAATTAAAAAGTTGCCGCCATCCATGATCGCCCATTCTGACGACTCTTTGCCGTCGTCTTCCAGTTTCGAGAACAAGGTTTTTGACATAGGCACGTATATGGCAACGGCCATTGCGTATATCATTTGCAAAAACATAAGTTGGTAAATGCTATCCACCAGCAAATAGCCAAATGAAGCAATTGCTAAGAGGACGTAGCCAAAGGTTAAAATCTGTTTGGCGTATTTAGAGATTGAATCTTCTACACGGCCCGCAATAATCATTAAAATGCCTGCCGAGAATCCATAGACCGAGTAGGACAGGCCAATTTCGAATTCCGAGCCGTTTAGTTGCTGTGTTACGTACACGGCATACAGAGGCGATAGCAGAGTAAAGCCAAATGTATGCCAATAGTTGGCAGTGAGTAGTAGTTTTATATTTTTGTTCATAACCTACATAATAATCGACAACGCTGGCTTGTAAATTTTTAATCTTGCGAAACAGAGGTGAAAATGATAGTATTTCCCGAGTAAATTGGCCCCATCGTCTAATGGTTAGGACATCAGGTTTTCATCCTGAAAATAGGAGTTCGATCCTCCTTGGGGTCACCACGAAAATGCCCACCCTTGCGGTGGGTTTTTTCGTGGTTAGCTCTCGAAGAGAGCACGAACTCTAGAGTTCAGATAATCAAGTGCTCTCACAGAAGCTACCTCCTAGCTTCGAAAAGTTACGCAGATTATATCGTTAGATATTTTCCCTTCCTACCGGCAGGCAGGTTAGGGTCACCAATTAAAAAACCGAGCTCTAGCTAGCTCGGTTTTTTAAGGAGTTACGCGACGACTTAGCGACTGTCTTTACCAGTATTTACGTATTGAATACATTGACCTTGGTTACTAAATCCAAACGTTTCGTATCCGCCTTTTTTACACTCGTTTTTTGATACTGGTGATTCATATATATCAGTAGCAAATGCAAACTCACTCCAATGAACGCTGTAGTTAGATGCTTCTGAGCCGTAGTTAAAGTTGTTTAGGATTATTGATCCGAAATCAACAGAGTCACCAGCGGTTGTTGCAGCAACTAGTTCGCCATTTATGTAATGATCAAACATCAGAGTGTCATTATTTAATATAATTTGTAGACTATTCCATTCATCTGATTTGTATTCAACTTCTGGTAGATTTGTCCAACCTCCGAGCACGCCGTCCCATACTCTCCAACCAGTGAAATCACCTTCTCCTGCAGTTGTAAATTCTGTTATTGGGTAAGCTGACACATCATCACCGGCATTGTTTCCTACTCCCCATAGTCCAGCGCGTACATCAATTTCTGACCAGCTGGATTCAACAAATAGATCGTTGCTGAGTGCGAATGTTTCGTCAGCGAGGTCGCGCTGCAAACCCTCAGTGAAGTAGAATCCACCAAGTTCGCTTCTGTTCTCAACATCAATATTCATTTCCATTACATTATCTCGATCAGCATAAGAAACGGACCCGTGGCCACCTGATGGTGTCGCTCGATCAACTACCCAGTTATTAGAAATCTCATCAGGCGTAAACGGCACTGACTGATAATTAATTAAATGAGTTGCTCCTACCGAGTTTGTCATTGATAACATTAAAGCCAGTACTGTTGTCGCAGTGGCGGTTAGTTTAAGCCAGCTCGTGCGAACTGCATTGGTATGATGCATTAAAAATCCCCCTTTATTTCAAAAACCATTATAAGCTTCTGAGCGTAAAGGTTCTGTTGATTTCTTTACATAATCTGTGGATAGATCGTATTTTTTAATATTTCAGTAGACATATAAAAAGCAAAGATTCTAACCACCAAGTGCAGGTGTCTGTCTGTATGTATGAGCCCGCATCTAAACGCTAGCTGCTATACTAACCTCATGCTTAAATTACTCGTTTCATTGCTCATTGTAGTCACTATCTATTCGCCGACGCAGGCTCTAAGTGTTATTTATTGCGAAGAAGACACCATTGAATGTGAGATTCAAAACTGCGAGACAGAAAACACCGTAATTGACTGGGAAAATGAATATTCAGAACAAAAAAGGCCCTTAAACGATTGCGGCACGCTTGATAGAGCCGAGCAAGATCGTAGCATTCAGCTAGCTATTAGCGCATTAACGCTTGGAGCGATTGCGTTGACTTACGTACACCTAAAAGTAAAAAGCAAAAAACTTAACTAGATACTAAAATCGTTACCTTGTAGACTACAAAGTATGAGTAAAGAAACACCAATCCATTCCTACAAACGTACAAAAATTTTAGCCACGGTTGGTCCGTCAACCAATTCCAGAAAATCGATTGAGAATCTGATTAAAAACGGCGCAAACGGTATTCGACTTAATTTTTCGCACGGTACATTTCAAGAGCGAGTTCAACAAATAGCCTGGATACGCAGCGCTGCCCGCACTGTTGGCAAACCAGTGGCAGTTGTACAAGATTTACAAGGTCCAAAAATTCGTTTTGGCCTACTAAATGACGAAATAGAAGTAAAAGCTGGCAACACAATTAGCTGTGTGTATGGAAAAGAACAGGCTGAAGATAGCGATGAGCTTCCAATTCAATATGACTTAACTCAAAAAGTAAAAGCTGGCGACAGAATGTTGATCGCCGACGGTCGGGTGCATGCCGAAGTTATGCATGTAAAAAACGGTGTTATAAAGGCCAAAATTCGAAATGACGGTAAATTTAGTAGTCGAAAAGGAATCAACCTACCAGACACCGATCTTGAAGGCGACATTTTAACTAAAAAAGACCGTGAAGACCTTCGCTTTGGTCAAGAACACGACGTAGATTACGTCGCGCTTAGCTTTGTCCAAACTGCCGACGACGTTCGGCTTTTAAAGAAAGAACTTAAAAAACTTGGCTCCAACGCTAAAGTAATTACTAAGGTGGAAACTAAAGCTGCCACGCAAAACCTTGAAGAAATTGTAAAAGAGTCTGACGGTGTGATGGTCGCTCGTGGTGACTTAGCTACCGAAACCGAGCCAGAATCTGTGCCGATTGTGCAACGACAAATTATTGGTTTATGTCAGAAGCACGGCAAAGTCAGTATTGTTGCTACTCAAATGTTAGCGAGCATGACCGACGCTCCGTCGCCGACCCGGGCCGAGGTGTCAGATGTCGCTACGGCGGTTATTTTGGGCACAGACGCCGTTATGTTAAGCGACGAAACCGCCAGCGGTGATTTTCCAGAAGATTCTATAAAATATATGAAGCGAATTATTCGCTATACCGAAGACAACGCACCAGTCGAGCCACGCTATTTAATTGATGAAGATCATTCGATTCAAAGTTCTATCAGCTCTGCTGTTATGACATTAGCGCACCAAGTGCAAGCAGCTGCAATTGTAGCCGAGACCGCAAGCGGCAACACAGCCCGTAGCCTTGCTAGCCATCGACCAAATATGCCGATTATTATGGTTACCCACGACCAGCAAGTTGCTAACCAACTGGCGCTAGTTTACGGCGGTAAAAGTTACGTTCGAGCTCAAAGCCGACAGGTGGGGGAGCGCATGACAGACTGGCTTCGCAAAAATGACATTCTTGCTAAAGACGATGTGGTGGTTATTACGTCTGGTAAATATCCTGGCGAAATTGGCGGAACCGACACCATTAAAGTCCGACGCCTATCTTAAGAGTTTGCAATTATAGAAATTACTGGCACACTATTAAGCATAAGCTAAAAAATAGGAAACATAATGGATCCAAATAATCAAAATGTGCCAACACAGAACTTTGGTGGAGTTCCGTCTGGTCCTGAGCCAACAAATAAAAAGAATAATAAATTTGTCGTTATAGGTATTGCTGCACTTGTGGTAGTGGCGGGAATCGTCAGCATTATTACGCTGGGTGGTTCCGACGACAGCAATGCAAACCTATCTGAAAACCTACCAGCATCTGTCGATGCAACAATTGAAGAAGCGGTTGCACCAAGCGAGCTTGTGACTCAAGCCTCAAAATACGTTGAGGATGCTGACACAGTTTTAACCGATGAACGATTAGAACAAATTGAAATTGAAGTATCGCAAAATATTGCCGATGAAGCATCTGTAAATGACGTCGAGTCCGAGCAAATAGCCGAGTTTGACAGCTGTGTACGAGAAGGTTTATGTGAATCTGACGCATACCCTCCATATCGATACAGTGGCTCAAACCGCTATGCAACCGCAGCCGACGTGTCTAAGAAAACATTTCCAAACCCAGGGGCTATTGACCGGGTTGTAATTGTAAATGGCGGCTCAGAGATTGATATGGGGTTAGCATCGAGCTTTGCTAACGGTTCTACGACCATACTACTGGTTGAGGCCGATACATTACCAACAGAAACACGAACAGAATTACAGCGAATTGCTGGAGCAAATACCAGTCCAGAGTTGATTACGGTTGGTGGCTCTGCTGCTGTCTCTGTCACTGTCCAAGCAAATGCCGCCGATGCTTTGGCGACCTCAAGCAGCAAACAGTCGCGTTTGGGCGGGGCAAACCGCTATGAAACTGCCACTAAAATCACTCGAAAACTTTTCCCATCTGACGGCTCACAAGATGTTATCTACTTAGCATCAGCATCATCGTACGCTGACATAATGATTGCCAATAATGGCACAAATGTTCCAGTCTTAATTACCGACAAAGACAGCGCTCAAGACGTAGTAATAAATGAAATTTGTCGACTCGGTACTAACGACACAAAAGTGATTGTGGTTGGTGGCCCGGAAGCGGTTGACGTTCCAGCTCTTGAAGGCATTGCCGCTCCAGTAGGACGACCTGGATTTTCATCAACTACCCAAGAATGTGAAGACATGTCTAGTATTGAGTTCTTCCGCTATAAAGATATTGCACAACTTGCTGGTGAATCACGACTAGAAACGGCCGTGGCTGTATCACGCCGCAATTACCTATCACACCAAGGCTCAGCCGTAATCGTAAACGGTTACTCAGCACCAGACATGTTGAGTGCTAGCGTGCTATCTCAGGGAAGCGGCGGCTTACCAATCTTACTTGTTAACAACAGCACGTATTCAGACCGAACTTCAAAAGAACTAAAACGACTAAAGGCTGTTCAATTGTTTGTAGTCGGCGGGGAAGCTGCTGTAAACGAATCTGTAATCGACGGACTCCGCGTTGAACAGTTTACTGTTAATTAATTGAACGCAGACACAATGCAAAACTGTCAGGACGTACAAAATTCAACAGTTTTAGTGCGAGTTGACTTTAATGTTCCGATTTCGTCAGAAGGTAAGGTATTAGATGACTTTCGAATCAAAGCTGCTATACCCACCATACAACAGCTATTAGAACACAATAACAGCTTAGCACTTATTGCTCACTTAGGCCGACCAACTCCAGGCCAGCTTGCAGATAACGAATCACTTCGGTCAGTTAAAGATGTACTAGAAGATCTTTTGTCGGAAAAAGTCGAGTTTCGGACAGACATTTCTGACAATTCGCCAAGTGCGCAGCGAATTATTCTATACGAAAACCTTCGTAATTGGTCGGGTGAAGCCGACAATGACGTTGAGTTTGCAAAACAACTGGCAAAACTCGGCGAGGTATTTGTACAGGATGCTTTTGGGGTGGCCCATAGGAAGGTTGCGTCCACTGATGCTATAGCCAAACTTTTGCCGAGTTACAGGGGCCTATTACTAGAAAAAGAAGTTACAACACTCACACAAGTCATTGATGATCCTGCTACGCCATTTGCTGCAATTATTGGCGGAGCTAAGATCGCGGACAAAATAGATATGATCGAACGATTTATCGCAAAAGCGGATCTGTTGGTTGTCGGCGGGGCAATGGCAAATACTTTCTTGCAAGACAGTAGTTTTGGTGGGCTAGAAATAGGCGCGAGTGTGTTCGAAGAAGGCGAGGAATCTACGCTCGCAGCCATTAAAAAACGGCTCAGTAAACAAAAAACACAATTAGTACTACCAGATCAGGACGTAGCTGTAGGAATAGGTGTTAATGATACTCATCGTCGAGAAGTTGCCGTGAATCATGTTGCTCATAACGATTTAATTTTAGATTTCGGACATCGCAGCATTGAAAAAACCAAACAACGGCTGGCAACAGCAAAAACAGTTATTTGGAACGGGCCATTGGGATATATAGAAAATCCAGCTTACGCTAAAGGATCAATTGAAGTTGCTCAATTTCTAGCGAATCTTGATGCCGAAGTAATTGTAGGTGGCGGTGATACTGCTGAATTTGTAAATAACGCTGGACTTGCTCATAAATTTAGCCATGTTTCAACTGGCGGCGGCGCAAGCTTAGAACTATTGAGCGGCAAAAAATTGCCAGCAGTGGAAGCGCTTCGTCAATAACTAGAATATTCAAGCATAAGCAGTTACACTTAGGGGTAAGATATGGCGGGCAAACCTAAAAAATTGATTATAGCTAACTGGAAAATGCACAATACAGTGCAGCAAGCCAGCCACTTTTTGATTCGATTAGAAAAGTACGTAGAGCACTTTCCGCGCGAAGCCGAGGTAGTAATTGCACCAAGTTTCATTAGTCTGCAACCACTAAAATTACAGCTTCACTCTAGCTCCATCAAGCTTGCTGCACAAAACATCAGCCAATTTGACGAAGGAGCCCATACCGGCGAAACATCTGGCTTAATGGTAAAGGGCATTGTTGACTACGTAATTATTGGTCACTCTGAACGACGACATATTTATGGCGAAAAAGACGACCTAATAGCTAAAAAGCTTGCTGCGGTTGTTCGTCATGACTTAGTGCCAGTTTTGTGCGTTGGTGAATCTATCGTAGACAGGCAAGAGGGCTTTACCAACAGAGTTCTCCATAGCCAAATTAACGTGGCGCTCACCATGCTAACACCGCAAGATCTTGCCAATGGTTTTGTCGTTGCTTATGAGCCAGTGTGGGCGATAGGCTCCGGTCTTGTGCCTCGACCTGACGATATTAAGTCGGCAATTAGGGTGATCAGAGACAACATTCGAGAAGTATTTGGTGGACACGTTGCTACCAACACAAGAGTTTTATATGGCGGAAGTGTTAATCCCTCTAATATCGCAGACATTCTTAAAATTTCTGGTGTCGATGGAGCGCTCATCGGTGGCGCTAGTCTAAATTATCAACAATTTGGTGACATGATTCTAAGTACCAAGGAGGTCTAGGGTGGCTAGTGAAGAAAAAAAGATTACAGTAAGTGTTGATGACAGCGAAGAGTCGACACAAGAAAAAGTTGTGAACATTGAGCCAGGAAAATCGAGCGTTGAGGAGCTAGCCGAGCAAGCCGCCCAGCAGCTAGACTCTCATGACAGTGATTCATCTGACGAAAAAACACCTGAAACAGATACAGAGGTGAATGCAGAACCAGAAGCGTCAGTAGAGGCTAGCGAGCCAGTAGAAATTAAAAAAACGTCATCGAAAATAATTGTCGATGAGGCCGATGAGCAAGATGATAGCGATGATACTGAGGAGGCTGTGGAGACTGAAGAGACTAAGGCCGCTACAGATGAACCAGTAGTTGTACGAAAAAATATAATCGAACCCATTTCTACTAAACCAGCTGAAGATCCAGTCAGTGATGCTACGTCAACTCCAGAAATCACAGCCGACCCTCAGCCCGACGAATCTATGCCTGCCGAGCAGCCAGAAACTAACTCAGCGACAGCTGCGTACTCACAGCCTACAGTGGCCGAACTAGCTAAGACTGGCGAGGATCAAGCAGCCAAACCTGCAGAGCATGAAAACGCTAGAATCGCTAAACCCGTGCCCCAAAAAAATTACAAAATCGACCCCAAAAAACTTAAAAAAGGGCCGAAAAATGTTAGTGCTCAAAAAAGCTTCCCGCTCGGCAAAACCCTTGTACTAGTAGTGGTACTGTGTGCAATCGCGGGTGCGTATTACGCTTATACACAACTGTAGTAACTACAACGGCCAAATAGCATACGAATTGCTACAATAGTCCCTAATGCACGACTACTTGAGTCAATTAAACAAAGACCAACAAAGAGCTGTCCTGAAAACAGAAGGGCCGGTGCTTATACTAGCTGGCGCTGGGAGCGGTAAGACCAAAACCCTTACTCATCGAATTGCCTATTTAATCAACGAAAAACACATACAGCCTAACCAAATACTGTCGGTGACCTTTACTAATAAAGCAGCCGGTGAAATGCGCGAACGAGTTGCTGAACTCTTAGGCATGAGTGAAAACATGGGGCGATCTTTTATGCCGTATTTAGGGACCTTCCACGGTATTTGTGTTCGTTTACTGCGTGAGTTTGGTGAAGAGATCGGCATTCCGCGTAGTTACACTATCTACGATTCCTCTGATTCGCAAAGTGCCATCAAGCAAGCCATGCAAGTGGTGGGAATATCTGAAAAAGAATACAGCGCCCGTTCAATCAGTAATTTAATCAGTTCAGCAAAGAACGAATTAATCGACGCCCACCAATATGAGTCAACCGCTTCTACACCCACTCAAAAAAAAGCAGCGCAGGTGTTTCCGGTGTATACCCAAATTCTAAAAAACGCTGTCGCACTGGACTTTGACGATCTTATTATGCAGACCGTGCGACTACTTAAAACATCATCAAAAACGCTCAGCACCCTGCAAGATCGATTTAAGTACATTATGGTTGACGAATATCAGGACACCAACAGCGCCCAATATGAGCTGACCAAACTATTATCACGAGCACACAATAATATTTGTGTTGTCGGCGATGACTGGCAGAGTATTTACAGTTGGCGCGGTGCTGATTTTCGTAACATTCTTAACTTTGAGCGCGACTATAGAGACGTTGAAGTCATTAAGTTAGAGCAAAATTACCGTTCTACTAAAGCAATCTTAGACGCAGCTCATCAGATTATTGACAAGAACCAGCAGCGTTCCAAAAAGAAGCTTTGGACAGATGGTGCAGTGGGTGAGCCGGTGCAAGTTCACCAAGCAATGAATGAACGCCACGAAGGTGAAATGATGATCCGTATGATCCGCTCTCACAATGATCTCGGAGCACGAAAACTTAATGATTATGCAGTTTTATACCGCACCAACGCTCAGTCCAGAACGCTAGAAGAATCGTTTGTGCGGTATAACATTCCCTATCGAATTGTTGGCGGTACACGTTTTTATGAACGAAAAGAAATCAAAGACATCTTAGCCTATTTGCGGCTTATTCATCAGCCCAACGATCGCGCCAGTTTTGAGCGAGTGGTCAACGTCCCGACCCGCGGCATTGGCAAAACAAGTTTGCAGCGTTTTTTTAATTGGATCGACAGTTCGAGTGTCCAAGACAGCGGTGCGTTAGGGCTGCAATTTGACTCACCAACTACCCTGCATGAGGCACTCAACCACGTAGCTCAGACTCCAGGCTTACAAAACCGCGCAGTTACTGCCCTTGAGGGGTTTGCGCAAACACTGTCTAATTTAAAGGCTCTGCACGCCGAAAACACACCACTCGATCAATTAGTTGAACTTACCGTAAACAGAGTGGGCTATCTTGATTTTCTAGACGACGGCAGTGTGCAAGCTCAAGACCGCATAGAAAACGTGAAAGAACTTATTTCTGTGGCTCGCGAATATAAAGACCTCGGCTTAGCCGGATTTTTAGAAGAAGTTGCTTTAGTGAGCGATATCGATAGCTATGACGAAAATGCCGATGCAGTAACACTAATGACTCTGCATGCCGCTAAAGGCTTAGAGTTTCCGGTGGTTTTTATGGCAGGAATGGAAGAAACCATTTTTCCGCACAGCCGAGCTTTATATGACGTTGAAGAAATGGAAGAAGAGCGTCGCTTGTGCTATGTCGGCATGACTCGGGCTAAGGAAGAATTACATCTGTTTCATGCCTCTTCACGGTTGCTGTATGGCACATCGCAGCACAATCCACCGTCACGCTTTTTAAGTGAAATTGACGCCCAGACCAATGCGCCAGCTTTGCCGCAATTTAACCAACCAACACCCGACTACGAACCAGAAGTTAAAATTGATATCTTGCCTGGTCAGGCGGTTATGCACCCAGTTTTTGGCAGTGGAACAGTTGTGGAGCTAGACGGTGAAGTTGCTACAATTAACTTCAGCCGCGGTGGTAAAAAGACATTAAACCTTGCCTTCGCGCCCCTTCAAAAAATATGAGTATTTATGCTATTACCTACAAATGTGTTCGGTTGGCCCAATCTATTGTGCCGCTTTCAACACGCCGTGTTCGGGTTGCGCTTATTTGCGAAAGACGCATTTTACTAATAAAAAATCGGTTAGGCGATGACAACTGGACACTACCAGGCGGCGGGCTTAAAAAAGGCGAGCGCCCAGCAACAGCGGCTAAACGAGAAATACAAGAAGAGCTTAGTATTGATATCGGCGACAACAAATTAACGCGGTTCAGTACTGAAAAAAAACAATTCGGATTGTATAAAGAGTCGTATGTAGTCTATGCCACCGCTATCGACAGTCTTAAATATAAGGCCAATAAAACAGAAATTAGGGAATCCCGTTGGTTCGAACTTGAAGGAGTTCCGCGTCGCCGTGACGAACTAGTAGATGTTGTGATGAAAACCCTTGAGGTTAAACGCTAAGCCAGCTAAGATTAGTACAACAAAAAAATCCTACGTTAAAACCAACTCACATCAACAGCTTAAATAATAAAAGGGTAGATACAATAATTCGACACCTGATTCGATCTAGTTTGCGGTCGCCTGCACTGTGGATTTGCTTGTTTGCACTTGCCATTAGTTTATTTGTATACCCAAATAGCCAGCAACTCGTTGCATCCGACAAAAGCCTTATCACTGTCTATGCCGACGGCGAATACGAAACAATCGTATCGAGTGCAGCAACTGTTGGTGAAGCGCTTGAAAAAATGGAAATTACTCTTCAAGAAGGGGACCTTGTAGAGCCAGCTAAAGAGTCCGCAATTAACCTGTCCACATTCAACATAAATGTTTATCGAGCCAAACCTGTTTTAGTGTCTGACGGGAGCGAAACTACAGTGGTGCACAGTGCATATCATAACCCTCGCTTGGTGGCGGAGCATGCTGGGTTTGACCTGCACAGTAAAGACATTGTAACGGCGTCGGTAATTGACGACTTTCTGCTGCATGACTTTGCTGGTAATCAGGTTACTATCGACAAAGCAACTCAGGTTAAGATTGTTGTCGACGGCCAAACTGTTGACGCGCGTACACATACTAAAACAGTCCAGCAAGTTTTAGATGAATACGGTATAACGCTGCGCGATCAAGATTTTACTCGTCCAAGTCTTGGTACTCATGTAAAAGAGAGTATGAACATAGAAATCGTTCGGGTTGGCAGCCAGGTTGTAAGTATTGAAGAATCTATTCCGTTTGAAGTAAAAACCATTACAGACTACAACAAACCATTTGGGCTGTACGAAGAAAAATCAGCCGGCGAAAACGGAACTCGACTCGTAACTTACGAGGTGAGTCTGCATAACGGCCAAGAAGTATCGCGAAAGCTGGTTTCGGATTCGATTGTTAAAGAGGTTCAGCATAAAGTAATCGTTCGCGGTGGCAAGATCCCGCAAGGAGCGGATCAAGATATATTACGCATCATAAAAGATGCTGCATCTAAATACGACATAGATTTAGAGCGTGCAATTCGTATTGCACGCTGTGAAAGTACATTCAATCCTTACGCAGTCAACTATAACTATACGGAACCTTCAACAGGGACACATCCATCCGGTTTGTATCAACATGTTGAAGGTTATTGGCCAGCACGTGCAGCAAAGTACGGTTATGAAGGTGCTTCAGTGTTTGACCCTGTTGCGAATGCGAACGTCACAATGGGAATGTGGCGAGATGGTTCTGCTGGCCTTTGGGAGTGTAGGTAATAATGTTGACGCAAAAAAGAATTAACATACTCAACTTCTCGGTTGCTATACTTGCATTTCTAGTTTCACTGCCTGCTGCAGTAAACGAACTAAATAAAATACAAACTAGGTTTTCAGAGCCTGTTCAAACTGAGATTGTTAATTACTCTCCACCTGCCGCCGATTCATTTGTGAGTGATTTTTCGAACGGAGAGCTTTGCTGGGGTTCGTTGCTCTCTGGGCGATCCGATGCGTACCGATGTGCTACTGATGAAAATTTTTTATATGATCCTTGTTTCATCATAGAAAATATTGGGGCAGAGGTAGAGACCCTCTATTGCCCGAATAACATAGAAGACTCAAAAGAAGATGTTGTGATTAAAGTTGCTAGCGAAAACATTGAAAGGCGTTTTATTACCATCGGCGAGGAGCAAGAAACAGATAATAGTAATAATAAAGATTTGCCATGGTTGGTTGTTTTAGATAACGATAAAAATATAATTTGCAGACTTAGAAGTGGTGCTGTCGGTAGAGCATATGGTGACCTTGGAAATTACTATGGCTGCAATGATGGTAATTTGGAATCTGTAACTGGAGGGGTGTATGAAGACACTACCTTTTTTCTAGAATGCAAAGAAATAGGCAGACCATACTTTTCCAAGTGCAGTGCTAAGACAGCAGTTTTTTAGATATTTATGGAAATTGGCTTAATCAACCACCACTAATTTTTTACCAGATTTACTGACCTGTACTTTTTGTCCGTCTTTCCAGTTAAGTTCGCGGACGAGTTCGATTGGCAGGGTGAGGACATAGCTGCCGCTGGCGGTTTTAGTTAACGTGCGTTGATTACGGTTTTCGAGTGTTGATCGACCCATAGAGGGAAGTGCTCCTAAACAATTAATTTCTTAATAGGGATTAAAACGGTTACATATTTTTGCGCCCAAACGGGGTTTTTGTTTGTGTGAAGTAGGGGAGTAATCCCTGAGTCTCACGCCTGCATCACTACTGCTCTATTGTACTAAAAAAATTATTTTAAAACAAGTTTAAAATTAATTTAAAATAATTTAATAACTATTTAATAACTATTTTAAAATAATTTTTTACAAGCTGGGGCAGGGGAGTGGTTTTTTTTATTTTTTTGAGCATGTCGAAATTATTGTGTAAAGAGCAGGAATGTGTTGTAGCAGAGTAATGATTGTGGATGAATCCTGTTATACTCTTCTTAATATATGAAATCGACGCAAACACCGACTGGCTGGATGATTAGACTCGAATTAGGTGAGGAGTTAGTGCAAAAACTAACTGAATTTTGTGAACAGAATAGTGTAGAAGCGGGTTGGATTAGTGGCATCGGCGGAGCCACCAAAGCACGAGTTGGTTATTACAACTTGAGCAGGAAAAAGTATATTTTTAGATCTGTTAAGGACGTACGCGAGCTGGTTAGTTTGCAAGGTAACGTGTCGCGAATTGGTGATAAAGTAGCGCTGCATTTACACGGTGTCGTTACCGACAGCAACAATAAACCACGCGGCGGTCATATTAATGAATTGATTGTCGGTGGAACCTGCGAAGTCTACATTCAAACATTTGATAAATCGTTGCAGCGTCAGATTGATCCAGAAATTGGGCTACCGCTACTTACTTTAGAGGATTAAGTGGCAATAAATTTACACGCATCACCAGACTGGCCGTATCAAGTAAATGCTGGCGGTGTTGTATATAAAGTAGAAAACGACCAACGCGTATACGCAATTTTAATTCGACGAGGCTATAAATTTGATGCAGACACCGAAACCTACAACCTAACAAAAGGCAGAGTAGATGGTGATGAAAATCTAGAACAAGCGGCTCTTCGCGAAGTTAAAGAAGAGTCAGGTATAACTGCAAAACCAATTGCTTATTTGGGCGCAATTCAGCGGAGTTTTACGATTCATATTACTATCGACCGCGCAACTCACTACTACTTAATGGAGTATATAGATCGTGACGCAGATGCTATGGATGATGAACATGATGAGGTGGTTTGGTTGCCGGCGGATGAAGCTATACAAAAATTATCTAAACAGCCAAAGCAAGAAGAAGATATTATTGCGCGGGCTGAGGAATGGTTTGGAAGTGGGCAACAAAAAACTATGAATGGACCGTCTGGCTTAATTAGTCTTCATGCAGATCCAAACAACCCTTTTCACGTGTCAGCCGGGGGGCTTGTTTTTAGAGAGAATGGTGGAATCAAAGAGGCTATCTTATTGAGAAAGCATGAGATTGAGGGACCAGAGTTTCATTTACCAAAAGGAACTGTAGAAAACGGCGAGAACCTTGAGCAAACAGCCACAAGGGAGGTGTCTGAAGAAACCGCAACATCATCAAAGCCATTAGCATATCTAGGAGCGCAGGAAGATAGAGTTTTGAGTTTAAAAAAATTCCCCATGATAAAGTCCACCCACTATTACTTATTTGAATGGCAGAACGATTTAGATAAGCCAATTGATCCAGAGCATGACGAAGCATTGTGGTTTACGTTTAAGGAAGCTAAAGAACGACTTGATGGACCAATGAAGCAGCAAAGAAAGATTATTGAACGCGCAGAAGAGTGGTTTGGAAAATTTGGCGATGCCTAATAAGTCACTTGGTCAACACTGGTTGTTTGACGAACCAAGCTTGCGGGCTGTTGCGGATGCTGGGCAGGTAGAAGCTGGCGATACGGTAATTGAGATCGGTCCCGGCTTAGGAACTTTGAGCGAGGAGTTACTGTCGCGTGGGGCCACAGTTACTGCTGTTGAATTTGATAGTATGTTAGCTGCCGATTTACAGAAAAAGTTTAGTACTGAGGATATTTCGATTGTAAACGAAGATATTTTGCAGTTTGATTTTAGTAAATTTAAAAACTTTAAGGTTGTTGGCAATATCCCCTACTACCTGACATCTAAGTTAATTCGTAATTTACTGGAGCTAAAAAATCAACCAACGGCAATTGGACTACTGATCCAAAAGGAGGTGGCACAGCGAATTGTGGCTGAGCCTGGCAAAATGTCGATATTGAGCGTAGCCGCTCAGTTTTATGCTGATTGTAGTTTGGGTCCAGAAGTCCCTGCCGGGTTATTCACTCCTCCGCCAAAAGTAGATTCACAGATTGTGCAGCTAATTCCACAACCCACTCGCGATGATATTGATAACAAACAATTTTTTAGAGTCGTTAAAGCTGGTTTTGGTGAACGACGTAAAAAACTAGTTAATTCGTTAAGCGGTGGGCTGCACATGCCAAAAGACCACATAGCTACAATAATAGAAAGTTTAGGATGGGGTCCAAATGTTCGAGCCCAAGAGCTTTCTGTAGATGATTGGTGCAGTTTGGCTGAAAAGCTGTAAAGCTTTAGTTTATCTTGGTTGTGCTTTGGTTTAGACTATACATAATGAAAAAATTTCTTACGGCCTTTGTTTTTCTGCTAGCTTTTGGTGGTTTTAACCAATCGGTGCATGCCGCTGAGCTTTCTAGTCTTGATATTACGACTGCTATAACTATTGCAGAAGACGACACCCAGACTGTCGTGCAGACTGTTGAAGCTGCATCAACAGGAGACGGCGTGGTTCGCTTTCCGCTGCCTACGAAGGAAGCTAATAATCTGAGCGTTGAGATTGACGGTACTGCGGTTGAGTATGATCTTGAAGCAACTCAAGTACAGCGTGGCCCATTTACAGTCGATATTGTCGAGGTTTTATTCACTCCTCCAAGTGCTAGCTGGCAAGCCGAATTAAGCTACGACACAACGTCGTTGCTGGGAGATGGGGAATTGAAAACCATCGCTGTGGCTGCTTTAGATTACAGCACTCAGAACGTGACTGAGCAGGTAGAAATCACTGCCCCACTAACCCTTGGAGTGCCAGTCGCAATAGGCACGCAGGCCGATGATTCGAGTGTTGGTGGCGGCATGCAGACCTATGTTTTTCGGTTCGACGAAGCCCGCACCACGTCAGTACTATTAGATTTTGCTACTACCCAAAGTTATCGACTTAACTGGAGTGAAGAGCTAAAAAACACTAGTTTTTGGTGGCAAACTAAGCAAGTTGTATTAGCGCCAGACACTAATCAGCAAGTAGTTCATATTGAGGACATTAGCCCTAAGCCGACAACGATTCATTTAGACACCGACGGCAATATAATTGCCATGTACAATTTGGGGCCAAAACGATCCGTTAAGGTTGAAGCATCGGCAGTTGCTACTGTGCGGAGCGTGCGCTATGCAATTGATGACGATCGTGGAGTTGATGAAGTCCCGGGCACCCTTGAAGCGTATGTTTCTCAGACTGGTTTATGGGCTAGCGGGCAAGAACAAACCCAGGACACGGCCAAAGCAACTATTGAAACACTGTATGAAGCAGCGACTGAAGCAGCAAGCCAAACTAACAGCGATAGCTACCTGGATGTACTGAATAGTTTTATTGCCGATGTTCGAGCTAGCGGCCTACCTGCTCGGTTAATTGCTGGAACACTCACCCATAACGGCGCTCAAGCATTAGAAAATCCAACGCAACATTATTGGGCGGAAGTATATTTGCCGGGCACAGGCTGGATGACAGCTGATCCAGCAATGAACACAATGTATGAGCAATTTGGGGTTAGTGACGGGTTTCATGTTGCCGAATTTATCCGCGGTATTGATAGCGAAAAACCTCCAAAAAACCATAACACGGTACAGCTACTGGCTTTAAACGAAACACCTGACCTGCCCGACGACTTCATTCCATTGGTAGCTCAAACCAAGTATTTACTACTTCCTGGGCTATCGTTTACAAAAACGACAATAACCATGCTTGCCGGTGCAGTTGTGGATGGTGTTGGCTATGAAGACGGTGGTAACGCCTACCGCTTAGGCTCACTTGCTCCACTACAAGAAATGACCCGTTGGCGGTTAGCACTGGGTTCGGCTAGTTGGGGTCCAAGCACGGTCGGAGTAGGTTTATTGCAGAATGACGCGGTTGATGTTGTTGCTGAAGCAGATTCAAATCTATCGTTTATACCGGCAATTGTTTTGGCGGTTGTCGTAGCGGCTAGTGTCTATGGATTTATTGTCTGGCGACGAAAACGAAAAGAGCCAGTACGTGTTCACGAAGCTGATGAAGATATTCAAGTTGATGCTGAAGACTTATTAAAAAAGCCCTAAAGTTTTTCATACTTAACTCTAGTAGCTCGAGCCTACATCTGTTAGCATAGCTACATGGCAAATTACTATATTACGACCACCCTACCCTACGTAAACGCGAAGCCCCATGTTGGATTTGCGCTCGAAATTATTCGAGCAGACATGCTTGCTCGATACCATCGTATGATCGGCGATGAAGTTATATTCAATACCGGCACCGACGAGCATGGCCAAAAAATCCACGACAATGCAAAAGAAGCTGGAGTTAGTACTCAGGAATTTGTCGATACAAATGCCCAGACGTTTGTTGACCTACAAGAACCGCTCAATTTAAGTGTCACTAACTTTATTCGAACCACAAATCCTGATCATAAAAAAGCAGCTCAAGAGTTTTGGAAACGCTGCTACGACAATGGTGATATCTACAAAAAAGAATATGCAGTTAAGTATTGTGTTGGGTGTGAGTTAGAAAAAACTGACTCAGAGCTTGTTAATGGTCAGTGTCCATTGCACCCGGGTAGAGAGATTGAATTCAAAGAAGAAGAAAATTACTTTTTTAGGTTTTCGAAATACCAACAAGCACTGCTGGAGTTGTATCAAGAAAATCCAAATTTTGTATACCCACAGTCTCGCATGAAAGAAATAACATCGTTTGTTGAACGTGGCTTACAAGATTTTTCTATTTCACGACTTAAGGAAAAAATGCCATGGGGAGTGCCAGTGCCACACGACAAAGACCACGTTATGTATGTGTGGTTTGACGCGCTTGTTAATTACATCTCTACCCTCGGTTGGCCTGATGACAGCTACAGGGCCTTTTGGCCAGGAACCCAAATTGCCGGTAAAGACAACCTGCGTCAACAAAGTGCAATGTGGCAGGCAATGTTATTGTCGGCTGGTTTACCGCCATCGAAGCAAATAATCATCAACGGGTTTTTAACTGTTGATGGACAAAAAATGAGTAAAAGCTTAGACAATGTCGTCGATCCGCTGGAGGTTGTTGAACAATATGGCGCGGATGCACTGCGCTACTATTTGCTGAGACATGTGTCGACAACCGATGACGGTGATTTTAGCTGGCAACGATTTGAGAGAGCCTATAACGGTGAGCTAGCCAATGATCTTGGGAATTTAGTGCAGCGACTTAGTGCCATGATTCTACGCTACCAAGATGGAATTATTGGTGATATGCAGCAAAGTGAACATGACGAAGGCTTGTATCACGAAGCAGTGCAAAATTTTAAGTTTGATCAAGCTATAGAAATTGGTTGGAATTTAATTAGCGGTGTTAACCAGTATCTTGAAGAAACAAAACCGTGGGAAATTTCTAAAGAAGTTAACAGCAAAGACCATTTACAGCAGGTGCTAGCCAGCGCTGTTAATTCACTGTTGCAAGCGGTGCGACTATTAGAGCCAGCGCTGCCAGACACAGCCGCGAAAGTAAAAGCGGTGTTTAACAGTGGAGTGGTTCAAAGGCTCGACCAACCGCTCTTTCCTAAAAAGTATCTATATACGCCTGAGCCAAGCAGGAATTAATCTTCTACCAGTCCAAAGTTGCCGACTGTAAGTCGTGCTGTATTAGCGTCTAGCTGAGTGCAGGTAATTTCACCGGTTATCCCGCCCGCAATTATCATTGAACCTACGGAGACAATTTTATTTTCCATATACGTAATGCTGTTTTGATCGGTTACGTATATGTCGTCTGTTAGAGCAACTTGCTCAGTTCCGCATTCACCCGCAAATTCGACCGAACGGTCAGTGCTGCCAGCTAAATACTGCAAGGCTTCAATTTCGGCTGGTGATCGGGGAGCACTTGGAGCGCAGCCAGCTAAAACCAGCATGGCAGCAGCCAGAGACACACGAGTTTTTGGTGCTTTCTCAATCATTGTATCCAATAGTTATATCTTCGATTGTCGCGCCATAGTAAGTGTCGGTGCATTGGTAAAACGTGCCATCACCCAAATCGGTACTGGTTGAATTGCTCGTCACAAACTCCTCAATTTCACTAAACGTGATAGGGTCAAAAGTGTCAGGCATTTGCTCTGTAACAAGGGTGATAGTACTTGCCAGCATGCCCAGTTCGGTAATTGCAGACGGCGTTACTGACCGGAAGTAATATTCGGTTTGGTTATTGGCAGTATACGCACCTGATAGATCTTCGCATTGTCTGTCTTTTAACGTAGCATTTAGCTCACCACTGGCATGCAGCGCGGTGTGTATTTGCTGTATGTCTTTGGTATTGCTAGCAGGCTCTGAACAACCAGCGCCTAAGATAGCACCTGCTGCTACCAATGTTGCCGTAGTTTTCTTGAGATTCTCCATTTGATCCTAAAATTTCACAAACTATAGTGTAGAACAATTACTAAAAAAAGCAAATGATAGTATATTGCTAATATGATTGATACCCATTGCCACATACACGATACTGAGTTTTTTGAAAACGGCACTGTAGTACTAGACCGAGCTTTTCAGGCTGGAGTACAGACAGTCGTTTGTATTGGAACTACCGCAAAAGACAGTCAGGAGGCGGCGGCATTTGCTGCTGAGCATGACGTATGGGCAGCTGTTGCCCAGCATCCTCATGATGCTGATACGTTTGGCGACTCAGAAAAAGAAAGTATTCGATCATTAACGGATGAAGATTCTGTAGTTGCCATAGGTGAATGCGGCCTTGATTATTACTACAATAATTCTGATAAAACTGCCCAAGAAGCAGCGCTGCGCTGGCATTTGCAATTGGCTACCGAAACTAACCTGCCGCTACTGTTTCATATTCGCAGTGCCTTTACTGAATTTTGGCCAATTTTTGATGAATATTCTGGACTTCGGGGTGCAATACATAGCTTTTCGGCAACAAAGACTGAACTTGATCAAGCACTAGCACGGAATTTATACATCGCTTTTAACGGAATTATGAGTTTCACAAAAGACGATAAACAGCTCGCTGCACTTAAAGCCTGTCCGTTGGATAAAATGCTGCTAGAAACAGATGCACCATTTTTGACACCTAAGCCATTTCGTGGTAAAGTAAACGAGCCAAAATATGTGGTGGAGGTGGCACAGCGAATCGCAGAAATCCGAGACGAATCTTGGGAGCAGATCGCGCAGTCAACAACTAACAACGCCAAAAGATTACTAAATATATGAACAATCAAACCATCGATAGACCAGAAGAGAGCCAAGAAGGAGTTGTGCGGGAACCAACACCTATCGGTGGCTATGTGGAGCAGAGGTTTGCAAGCCCACACACAGTTAATCAGCGCCAAGATGAAGCAATGGCTCAATCTGCTTTAGTTGATCCTGAATCCGATCACCAAAATGCCCTGCGACAGCAAATAAGTCAGCACGCTAGCGATGGCAGTTTTGAAGAAGCCATGCTAACCAACAGATGTAGCGACATTGTTTTATTAGCTAATTCTGTACTGTCACAACGCGAAGAAGCAATCAGTCGATACGGTGGGCGTGATTACACTAAAGGATCATTGGTGTCTAGGATTCTTAACGGTTTTAGAAACATTTCTGAACCAAAAATACCCGATCCAGAAGCTCGGGTTCTATTCCGCGAAAAAGAGTCAGAAGTTGGTGGTGAAGTATTTGGAGAACAACCTCAAGGCCAAACAGTTACGTTTTTTTGCGTAGACAAGAACACATGGATGTTCCGACGCCAGTTCCCAGTGGGTGAGCCAGCGGTGGTTACATTTAAAATTAAACCTGAAGATAGTCCATCGTACGTCATTTCTCGACAAGTTGGTTACGCCGATAACGTTTTGCGCGGCGAAGAATTCAATCGATTCGAAGACGCAGTTAAGGCTTATTATCGCAATGTAAACGAGATGTACGCTAAAATATAATTAGTGAAAACTTATTATTTTGATTATGCAGCTGCAACCCCGCTCGATAGCCGAGTTTTTTCGGCAATGGAGCCATATTTAGTTGATGATTTTTACAATCCATCGGCCACCTATTTGCGGGCACAAGATGCCAAAAAAACCCTCAATACGGCCCGCCATGATATTGCCGCATTGCTAGGCGCCCAAAGCCAAACAATTAGCTTTACAGCTGGAGTTACTGAAGCTAACAATATTTTCTTACAAGGCATTGCTCTACGCTACCCAAACAGCCATTTTATTATCAGTGCCGTCGAACATGAATCAGTGCGGGGTGTAATTGAAGGGTTGCAAGAACGCGGCCAGCTTAGTTTTGATATTGCCCCCGTCGACAGCAACGGCCACATTCAACTCGATGCACTTCATGCACTTATACGCGACAATACCGTGGCTATTAGCGTCATTCATGTTCACAACGAATTTGGCACCATTCAAGATTTAAAAGCAATTGCTAGCCATATTCGAACTGTTCGCCACCAACGAATACAATCGGGCAACAACACACCACTGCTTCTGCATACCGATGCTGCTCAGACTGCTAACTATTTATCCGTTAACGTTTCTGCACTTGGTGTGGATGCCATGAGCTTGAGCGCAGCAAAATTATATGGGCCGAAGCAAGTCGGGGTACTATATGTGGCTCGTGGTACTGAGATTTCGCCGTTGTTTTTTGGCGGAGAGCACGAACACGGCTTACGTCCTGGAACACAGAATGTTGCTGGGGCAGTGGCGATGGCAGAGTCCTTAAAAATTGCCCAAGAATCTAGACAATCAGAGAACGAGCGTTTAGAAAAACTTGATACTCGGCTTCGACAGGGATTACAGCACATACCTACCGCTACCATGCATATCGCCAAGGCTCGACGAGTACCTTCATTAACCAGTGTCCATTTTGATGGAGTAGACGCCGAGCGCTTAGTGATGGAGTTAGACGAAGCTGGCATTGAGCTTGGCCGTGGGTCAGCCTGTAATGCTGCTAGCGGCGAGCCATCGCAGAGCTTGAGTGCAATTGGTCTATCAAAAGCAGAAGCGCAAAGCACTATTAGGATTGCCATGGGGCGACAGACTACGAATGAGGATGTTAACTACCTACTCGACACCCTAAAAGGTTTGGTTTAAGTGCTGATTTTTCATTTATTTCACAAAATCGGGACCTTCTTTTTAATATGCGTAGCTGGGCTGGCAATTCTTGGGTATTGGCTAGCCCCACAAGAGCAATTGCGGCCAGCTGACGCCATTGTTGCAATTAGTGGCGACCAAGGTTTACGTTTTGAAAAAGCCATTGAGCTATACGAAGAGGGTTGGGGTGATTATTTGATATTTTCTGGCGCAGCCGATGACCCTTCAAGCCCCTCAAATGCAGCAGTCATGAAACAACTCGCAATAGCCGACGGTATTAGTCCAGACGTAATTTTTGTGGATGAAACATCGCGTAACACCAAAGAAAATGCTCGTCATGTTGCTGAAATAATCGCCAGCGAAGAAATTCGCAGTTATATACTGGTCACATCACCCTATCATCAGCGACGAGCCTCGATTGAATTTGATCGTGTAGTCGATGAATCTGTCGTGCAGATTAATTACTCGGCTAAGGACGAAAACTGGCGCCGATCGCGCTGGTGGGTAACGCCGCGAGGGTGGTATTTAACGCTTACAGAAGCCACAAAAATCGCTATTAGTGGCGCTCAAGATTTAGTAGGCGGCGACAGTAGGCCAATTCAGTTAAGCGAAGCACTTTGAATCTGGAACCACAAGCGGTATACTTTTTGTAAGATAAACAGGTGGGAATTTCTCGCTCATGGACGGACAAGTAGCAATTTTTGTCGTACTGGCAGTGTTGAGCGTATTAGGGGCTTTTGTGTGGCTAGCGCTAAGTTTGCGGCGCATGCATATTCAGATTGGTGAATATAATTCACGAATTGAACTGACAAAAAAAGAAGTAGAGCGAGTTTTTTCTGAAGAATTTAGAGAAGAACTGCGTAACCGTGGCCGGCTTTATTTCGAAAAAATAATTAACGAAAACGCTATGTTTATGCAACAAGACTTACACCTAACGGCAAGTCAGTTGAACGAATATATGCGTGAATCGCTTAAAAAAGCTTTAAACGAAGAATTCAAAACCTACACCAAGTCTATTGAAGATGCTAAGCAGGTGGCGATTGAATCGATTACAAAGACTCAACAAGCCATGGAAGAGCAGCGAGCGGTATTGCAGAAAGAAATGCAAGAACAAGTTGATCGACAAAAGAAAGAAATGCTTACAAAACTCGATAAAGACATGGCAAGTGTGGTTAACCATTACTTGATCGAAGCCTTAAGCGAAGAGGTTGACATGAGTAGTCAATCTGAGTTTATTTTCCAGCACCTTGAAGATCAAAAAGCAGCAATACTAGAGGATATACGAAGCGTGCGATGAGCCAAAACACAAAACAAAAAACCCTACTAAAACTGCCTAAACGGATCGTTACTCGACGAGACATTATTGAGACGATTCGTGAGGTCGAAGCCTTACGCGAAAATATTATTGCTCGGTCTATTGAAGGTTCAACCGTAGCGGCGCTTAAGCCAACGGAGCGTTTACGGGTGTTCGTAGAAGAAAACGAAGGCCTTGAGCTGAATGAAAGCGGGATCGATGCAATCATTAGTGAACTTCGCTATTTAGTTGACCATGCGCCGGTGTTACGGTTCGTTTTTGCTGGTGAGCCTGAGTCAGATTTTATGCAAGAACTTATAGAATGGGTGCGTGGTAAGCTCGACCAGTCAGCAATTATTTTATATTCTGTCCAACCGCAAATAGCTGGTGGTTTTTTGCTTACGACCGACCGCCAACGCTACGACCATTCGTGGCGAACAATTCTTCACAATTCCCCATTAGCCCTTGGTGAAAAACTACGGGCAGGATCAACAAAGGTAACGGCATGAGCGACAAACACTTTAAAAATTTAGTCGAGCGTCAAAAGGTCCTGGGTGAAGTTATAGCTGTTGAGGATTTTTTGGTTCGTGCAAAAGGGTTACAGCCAATTCAATTGAATGCGCTGGTTATGTTTGAAGATGGCAGCAAAGGCTTGGTACGCGAAGTGCGAACCGATCACGTTGTGCTGTTGCATCTTGGTACTAATCCAGTCAAACCAGGTATGTCGGTGGTGCTACAGCACCATGAGCTTGTCGCAAAAATTGGTAAGGATTTTATTGGACGAGTGGTCTCGCCAACTGGTCAGCCACTTGATGGTAAAGAAGCCATTGCACCAGACGGAGTCTGGCCGGTGTTTCGGGAAGCACCGCCACTTATTAAGCGTCAAGAACTAGCCGATCCGCTTGAAACTGGCGTGACTTTAGTTGACACGCTATTCCCAGTGGTGCTTGGTCAGCGTATTGCAATTTTGGGTGACAGCAAGTCTGGTAAGTCGACTTTTTTGTCGCAAATTGCGATAAACCAAAAAAACACTGATCGAATTGTAGTGTTAGCGCTAGTCGCAAAGCGAAAAGCCGAAATTGACGCACTGCTACAAAAACTCGAAGAGCAAGGTGCAATGGAGAACGTCATCGTTGTTGTGTCGACTATTTTTGATTCATTAGTCACCTCGTATCTAACCCCCTATGTGGCGTGTGCTATGGCCGAACACTTATGGCTGGAAGAAAACCGCGACGTCATAATTATGTATGATGACCTCACTACTCATGCGCAAATATATCGAGAAATTTCACTGTTGTCCGGTGTTAGCCCTGGTCGAGATTCCTATCCAGGAGACATGTTCTTTGCTCATTCGAGCCTTTTAGAACGGGCTGGGCGCGTTGCTAGTAACGGCAAAACGTTGTCGTCGATTCCAGTCGTGTTGGTGCCAGGTGGCGACGCAACTGCTTACCTGCCAACCAACATTATGTCGATTACTGACGGACAGATTATTTTTGATTTGGATATTTTTAGGTCGGGAATAAAGCCAGCTGTGAACACTGGTTTAAGTGTGTCACGTGTTGGTGGCCTTGGTCAGACCAAAAACCACAAAACTTTGGCGACAGTTGCCCTAAAACGGCTTGCCGCCTATCACCAAGCTGCTGAATTTGCGCACTTTGGTTCTGAGTTGGCCTTGGAAGCCCAATCTGATCTAGAGATGGGTAAGCGAATAACCGAGTTGTTTACACAGGGCATTAACGACGCCTATAGCCTTATGGCACAAGAAATAATGCTGGATATTGTTTTAAACACCGATACAAAAACCCTGCTAGATATTAATGACCTCAAAAAATTGGCCAACGAAAAAGCATCGCAAGCAACTGATGAAGCGTCCTATAAAAAAATAATTGAAGAAATCTCTAAAGCAGTCGTGGTAGAGGTTAAAAAATGAGCAGTTTAGCACAGATTGGCACAGAGATTGAGCAGATTGGCACCATTTCGAAATTGTCGAATGTGTTTTCAACCATTGCTAGTATGCAGATTGCCAAGGTCAAGAACCAAGTATTAGCTAGTAAGGGTTTTTTTGATGATCTATGGCGTCTATATACCAAGCTTCGAACCGACGACGATATTAGTGAATTTACGGTTAAACCAACCAAAGAAAAAGAACTATTTATTGTCATCACGGCCGAAGGTGGCTTTAGTGGTGACATTGACCAAAAGCTTATTGAGTGGATGTTAACGCAGTACGACAAGGATAAAGCCGACATTATCGTTATTGGTCACCACGGCGCGGTGCAATTGTCGCAGCGCGGCGTAAGTATTGAAAAGTATGTGAAACTACCAAAAGACGACGAAAACATTGAAGTAACGCCAATTATTCAGGAGGTGATTAAGTACCCTAAGACAACCGCGTTTTACCAAACCTATGTGTCGCTGACAGTTCAAGACGTTAAGCGTCTAAGCTTGCAAGCTGCTGTTAAGAATTTGAGTGAAGATGTTGAGGACGACGAGGATATAATCGCCGATCAAACCTATATTTTTGAACCATCGGTGGCAGAAGTAATCGGTTATTTGGAGTCAACCATGCTTGGTGTGGCCTTAGCCCAAATTATTCTAGAATCAAAGCTGGCTCAGTATGCATCGCGATTTAAAGCGATGTCAGCTGCAAACGACAAAGCTAAAGAGTCTTCAGCCGAACTGCGACTAACCTTTTCTCGTGCAAAACGAGCGATTGCCGACGAGCGCCTAAAAGAAATCACTAACTCTATGCGATTGGCGGAGTCATAAGATGAGTGCAGGCACGATTAGATCTATTAAAGGCTTAATGGTAGAAGTCGAATTTGTCGATGAAATGCCGAATTTGTACGAACTTCTAGAAGCCGACTGCGACACAAAACCACCACTACAAGTCAGGTCATTTACAAGCCAAACCGTGGCGGTCTGCTTGAATCTTAAAGGCGACAAAGCCTTGTATAAAGGCATGGCGGCCAAACGAACCATGAAAGGCATTGAAGTGCCGGTTGGAATGCACACCTTGGGGCGGATATTTAACGCCCTCGGTCAACCGATGGACGACGGCCCAGAAGTCGACATGACCGAAACACGCCCTATTTACGGAGCTACTGGGAAGTCGGGTGAAGCTGGTATCCAAAAACCAGAAATCTTAATCACCGGTATTAAGGTGCTTGATTTCTTTACCCCATTCGTTAAAGGACGAAAAATTGGTATTGTCGGTGGTGCCGGTGTTGGGAAGACGGTCCTTACCATGGAGATGATTAACAACGTGTCGAAGTCTGGCTCTGGCTTGGCGATGTTCGCCGGTATAGGTGAGCGTATTCGTGAGGGTCACGAGTTGTATGAAACCCTAAAAGAACGAAAACTACTGCAAAATACCGCCATGTACTTCGGGCAAATGAACGAGAACCCGGGTATGCGGTCATTGATCGCCACCGCCGCTGTGACTTTGGCTGAGTATTTCCGCGACGAGGAGAAAAAAGACATTCTGTTTTTTGCGGACAACATTTACCGGTATGTGCAGGCTCGAAACGAGCTATCAACCATTTTGGGGCAGGTGCCGAGCCAAGGTGGCTACCAGTCCACCATTTATTCTGACATTAAATCACTGCAAGACCGTTTGAGCTCTAACAGCAACGGATCAATCACCGCTGTACAAACTATTTACGTTCCAGCTGACGATATTTCTGACCCAGCGGTACAGATGATCAGTCACGAGTTGGACAGCGTTATTGTGCTAAGTCGTAAAGTTGCCGAACAAGGCATACGCCCTGCGGTAGACATTATTCGAACCAACTCATCGCTACTGTCACCAGACATTGTTGGTGAGCGTCACTATCAGCTAGCTGGGCGAGTGAAAGCCATTCTGCAAAAGTATGAATCGTTGAAAAACATTATTGCCATCATCGGTGAAAACGAACTGAGTGCCGGTGACAGAGCTGACTATAATAAAGCCAAGAAACTAATCGAATTCTTTACTCAAGATTTTTTTGTTACCGAAAGTTTAAACGGACGAAAAGGACAGTTTTTTGAGCTCGACCAAACCTTACAAGGGATTGAAGAAATAGTAGTCTAGGCTACTTAAGTAGAGAGTAGAGAGTAGAGAGTAGAGAGTAGAGAGAAATGAAAATTGTAAACGGTGAAATGAGAACTAACCAGTGAGTTACGACCAAGCGTATGAGCAAAAAAATACTAAAAATATTGATGCAGTTCTCAAAGTAAAAGTGCAGTCACAATTTGAGGTGTTTTATGAAGGTGAGGCCGAGAGCGTCAGCGCCTTAAATAAAACCGGTCCGTTCGATATTTTAGGTGGCCATGCAAACTTTTTATCTATTTTAGAGCCGTGTGAAGTGTTGGTTCGCAAAGACAAAGACCACGAAGAAAAAATACCCGTTGAGTTTGGCGTGATTCATGTTAATGCGAATGCGGTAACAGTTTTTGTCGACGTTTAACAGTAGTTTATTACGCATAACTATTGTCAACCACTTATTTTACGCTACTATAGGTACAGGCAATCAAAAATGAAAAAACATATTAAACAGTTTACTATTCCGTACCTATTGGTTCTCGTTGGGCTATTGGCATCGACTGGGTTAGTTGTTGCTCAAGCTAATGTGTCAGCATCGTATAAGTCAGAAACCGAAATACCACCCGGCACCATTGTAGTTTTAAAAAACGAAGCAGATCGAACAGTTGAACCAGCACCAACCAATGCCGAGAAACTCTTTGGAGTCGTGACATCAATTAGCGACAATAGTATTCGCTTGCAAAACCAAGATGACAATTTATTTGTAACGACCCTCGGCCAAGCTATGGCCTTTGTAAGTGACGCTAACGGGCCGATTAAAGCTGGCGATCAATTGTCTATTTCTCCGATCTCTGGCGTTGCGCAACGGGCTTCTACCGATAAAGCTAGTATTGGAACTGCTTTGCAAGATTTTGCCGGCACAGAGGACGCAAAGAGCCGTAAAACCGTCGAACTTGAAGATGGTTCATCGCGCGAGGTTGCGCTGGGGACTATTCAGATTCAGGTTCAACCAGAAGGGTCTGCGAGCTTACTGCCGGCATTCGTTACACGCCTTGGTGAAAGTCTAGCCGGTAAACCGGTGTCGACGACTAAAATTATTGGTGCGGTTATATTGATTTTGGTTAGCACCATTGTCTCAGTTGCGTTGCTTCTTGGGGCTATTCGAACAGCTTTGGTTTCTATTGGTCGTAACCCTCTATCGAAAAAAGCTGTATACCGCAGCTTACTACAAGTAACAATGCTTGTGATCGTTGTCTTTGCGGTTGGTATATTAAGCGCCTACGGCGTAATTCGTATTTAGTTTATTCAATAATATGGTAATCAAACTGTAGTGTAGAGCCGATAGGTGGTGCAATGTTTGTTTGGATAGTAAATCCTGTGGTAGTTCTGGTTACAAAATACTCTGTTAAGGCGGCTGCTGAGGTGACTGGAGTAATAACTACGCTCGGCGTGCTGCCATAGGCTTGCTGGAAGCCAATGTTTGCTAAAACGCCGGCTGTTGTGGCGCTACCAGTATTGATTGTGACCGTACCAGCAATGTCGTTTCCACTAGCAGATGTTGTTCCGCCAGAACCTGCGGCAGATCCAGTTGAAACTACAACCAGCGTGGCGTTAGACACTATGTGGCGCGAGAATGTGGCGTCGCCAGTAGAATTTATGGTTGTGGCTGTAATTGATGTAGCAGTTATAGAGCTATTAACAGTAAGTGTACCGTTAACTGTTAATGACCCTTGAGTGGCGATGTTTCCAGAAAATAGTGCGTCGCCGTCAACTTGCAAGTCGTCGCCGCCAGCCTGTGTTGGGTCTTCGGCGTTTTGTCCAGCCAGCGATGAATTTGCACTAATGATTTCACCTGCTACAACTAAGTTACCAACGATTTCGACATCTTGGAGCACTGATACGTCTTGAGAAAATTCTGTAGCTGGGCCAATTCGCAGAACTTGGCCGGTTGATTCATTTTCGCTGCTGTCAGATATCAATGAGGTTAGTTCGTCTTCGCTTAAGTCTGCTCCTATAAAAGTGTCTGGTTCACTGCCAGTAAAAACAATAATTAGTACAACTAAAACAACGACAAAGATCCCGCCAATTGCTATAAAGAACGGATTAAAGGTTTTAAAGTTACTTAAAAAGCCCTTCTTTTTCTTTTCTTCCTTTTTATCAAAAGAATCGAGCGCTACCTGCGAATCTAAGCCAGGTTTTTGCTCGCCAGTTGGCTCATTCGAATTATCAGTTGTTTTTGTTTCTTCTTCCGCCACCTCTTACAATACTCCTCGATTACATTAATAATACTGCTTATGCCTGTTAGCTTGCAAGTTAGGTTGATTGATTCGACAGTTCAATGCACAATGTTCTTATGTTTAATAGGGTTTCCAGATACGTTTTTATTGCTTTACTAGTTGCATTAAACTCGATTAATAGCGTCTTGGCACAGGCGCCAAGCTCTAATAGCTATAATCTTGGCGAGTTTTTTATTGGTCCGGCTGGCACCAGTGACGCAAACTCCTCCGGCTACAACTTGCAAGGTAATCTTGGTGATATTGGGGCTGGCGAATCGAGCTCTGCTAGCTATAACTTATTGGCTGGCTTTACGACGGACGCTGAGCCAACACTGTTGTTTACAGTCAACGGTGGCGAAGTAGGATTGGGGCTTATTGATACATCTACTACTGGTACGGGCACAGCAACGTTTAGTGTTGGTGCTTATAATGCCGACGGCGTGGTGGTGCAAACGCTTAGCCAACCACCTTCCAATGGCCCAGCCACACTTGACCCAATGACATCAACAGGGCCATCTTCTACGGGCACCGAGCAGTTCGGCATGAACTTAGTTGCTAATACGAGCCCAACAACCTTCGGCGCTGACCCTACTCAGGTTCCGGATGCCAGTTTTAGTTTTGCTACCGTTGCGGCTGGCTATGGTACGGCTAACCAATTTAGATACAACGTTGGAGAAACCATCGCTGAATCAACTGAATCAACTGGGCAAACAGACTTTACAATTAGCTATATTGCAAACGCGGGTCCATTAACAGAAGGTGGAGAATTTTCAATGGATCATATTTTAGTAGCCACAGCTACGTATTAAAATAATTTGCTTTTTATAAAACACTTATGGTAAAAAGTAACTACACGTAGGCAAAAATAAAAAAACAATGCCTTTGAGGCGTGGGTTTAAAAAATAAAAACAAAAATTAAGGAGTTTCAAAATGAAACACTTCAATATTAATTTAAATTCGTCTGTTGCTGCGTGGTTGCAGATAGCTGCATTAGTTTTTGCTAGCTTCGCACCATTTATGCTCAGCGCTCAACGCGTTGACGCAGCGCAATTAGACCAACGATCTATCGCGATCTCAGATAGCCGCGTTAGTGCGGTTGGAGTTACCTATACTCACGAGTTTTACTTCAACCCGGGCGACACAACGACCGTGGCTGACTTTGAAGGATATACGCTTGAGTTCTGTTCTAACAGTCCAATTCCATCTGACGCTTGTACTGCTACCGAAGGTTTAGATGTACCGGACTTTGACACCGACAACGACGGTGATGTGTCAGACAACGTCACCCTAACTGTTGAAACGGACGACAACTCTGGTTTTGCATCTCCAACTGATGTCTCTGCTGACTGGAGTTTTGATGAAGAAGCTATAACTGACACGCTTCGATCAGACGGAACAACGCTTGTAATTGAACATTCAACAAGTGCAAACTATTCAACTGAACGATATGTACGTATAACTCTTTCTCCTGTTGATGCAACTGCGGACATTATTAACCCAAGTGACACCGCTGGTGCCAACAACTTTGGTTCATTCTATGCTCGTTTGTACGCAGACAATGATGCTGATGCACAAGACTTAACGTCTTCTTACGAAGATGACGGCGGTATCGCAATGAGTACTGTTGACACGCTAACTATTACAGCTCGAGTTCAGGAAGTCTTAGAGTTCTGTGTCGGTGATACTGACGCAGCGACCACAAACGACTGTGATGACATAAGCGGCAATGACATTGACATGGGTGTCTTAGATTCAACAAGCGTTAACACTGCTTCAGCCGAAGACAGTAACGCCTATGCCATGATTAGAACCAACGCTGCTAATGGTGCAACTATTAGCTACTTCGCCGACGCTGGCCAAGACGTCAACGACGACGGCGGTGGTGGTGTTGGTGGTGCAAACGACACCAACGACGGCTACCTTTCTAAGAATGGTGCAGACTGTACTGACGGCGCCGCCTCGCAAGTGAACGGCTGTATTAACGCAGTTGGTGCTACAGAAGCAGCGATCGTAGCTGGTACTGAAAACTTTGGTATGACAATTTCATCAATTGACGTAACCAACGGTACGACTTCGAACCTAGCTGAAGACGCAGAATACGATACACCTGCTCAATACACATTCGTTGCTAACGACCTAACAGCTGACACAATTGCTTCAAGCTCTACAGTGTTAGACGACGAAATGTTAGTAATTGACTTTGGTGGTACGGCTGCAATTACAACACCTACTGGTGTGTATAACACCTCAATTGTTTACATAGCTACTTCAAGCTTCTAAGATTGAATAGTAATGCGACATAGACTTGCACAAACACTAGCAAGTATCGGAATAACGGCACTCTTGATTTCAAGTGTGCCGTTTCCGTATTTCGCAAAACATGTCACAGCGGCTGATATTGGTGATCGATCCATAGAGCTATCTTCATCGACGCCGAGCCAGCTAGCTGTAAACCACGATTATACGTTCGACCTTGAACTTGGGGGGAATGTAGGATCAATTGAATTTGAATATTGCTCAAACAGTCCAATACCTTCAGAACCTTGTACTGCGCCGAGCGGTATCGATGTGACTAATGCTTCAATAGACGACCAATCAGGCGAGGCAGACCAGCCTATAGCTGATAGTTTTGTGGTTCACCCGAGTACGTATAACGGTACATATACTGACAACAACTACATTGTTGTAAATAGAGTAGCCGCCCAAAATACGACCGTCGCAACGACCAGTTTCGATTTTGGGAACTTGATAAATCCAGATACAGCGGGATCTCATTATGTTCGAATACGGACCTATGATAGTACTGATGGTCGCATCACCGGTAATGTGGTTGACCAAGGTGGATTAGCTTTCGCGCTTAATACTCGCTTTAACATTCAAGCGTATGTTCCGCCGTTTTTGACATTTTGTGTTGGTACGACAATCCTAGCCAATGATTGTGGTACCGCTACAGGATTTCAGCTGAGTTTTGGTGAGTTATCAAGTAACACCACAAAAACTGGCACTTCAAAATTCTTAGCCTATACCAATGCCGAGTTTGGGTATGCAGTTTCTGTCCTTGGCACTACAATGACATCTGGAAATAATACAATTACAAACATGGCGTCCCCGACGGCAAGTCAAACAGGCACGAAGCAGTTTGGGCTCAACCTTCGCGCAAACACACAACCAGTCGTTGGTTTAGAGCCAGCTGGCCCGGGTACGGCAACTGTTGCCAGTAACTACAACACACCCAATGTATATAAGTTCATATCTGGTGATACTGTTGCTGTCAGCCCAATCCCAAGCGACAGAAAAACCTTCACAGCCAGCTACATTGTTAATATTCCCGAAAACCAGCCAAAGGGTATATATTCAACAACGCTTACATATGTAGCTACGGCCACGTTTTAAAACCAACTGTTATTAATTGATATTCTTGCTTAGCGTAAGTAGTTTAGCTATAGTTATCAGAAGTTGATAAATAAAATGGAGGAAAAATGGTTTCACGTCTATCTGTGCTACAGAAAATGATGTTGATGGTAGTGATAGCAACAGTAAGTATTTTCGGATTTACATCTTTAGCAAACGGACAGAACAGTCAAGGGAATGGTCTTGCGCTGTCGACACTTGTCGAGGAGGCGGAAGCCGAGCCAGGGCAGAGGATAACACTCCAGAACCCTATTACAGTTAAAAATGTCACAGCCAACCCATTAACGGTAGTGGTTAACTTTAATGACTTCTTACCATCAGAAGATGAGAGTGGTACGCCGCAAATTATCGTTAAGGAATCAACAGAACCAAATGAGTTTGGTATTAGAACATACTTCCAGCCAATTGACAGCTTTACGCTACAACCAGACGAGACTATAGATATCCCAGTCACCTTGGATGTACCAACTAACGCTACACCTGGCGGACATTATGGAATTGTAAGATTTACAGCTGCCAATGAAGCAGACCCAGATCAAGATGTAACACTTGCAGCAAGTGTTGGTACTATCGTTCTTCTAAACGTAGCAGGCGAAGAGGTAGAGAACCTGAGTCTACTAGAAATCGGTGCAGCTAAAGATGGAGAATTGGGATCGTTCTTTACAGCAAGCCCAGATCAAATTGTTGCTCGTATTCAAAATAATGGTAACACTCACGCAGCTCCGTTTGGTAGGATTGAAGTTTCTAACTTTGTCGGCAACGTCAAAGAGGTAGTAGAGTTTAATAGCGACAACACTCGGCGCGGCTTTGCCCTGCCAGACAGTATTCGTCGGTTCGAAAATGATTTGTCAGAAAAATATCAATTTGGTCGCTATACCATAGCGGGCAACCTATCGTATGGTGATGGTGGTGATATTATTGCAGTCAATGAAACCTTTTGGGTGTTACCGTGGCCGATTATCCTTGGTGTTGTCGGTGGTTTGATTGTGATTATTGGTGGCGGCCGACTATTCCTTAAGTCATATGCTAAAAAAGTCCAAAACAAATCACGACGATTCTAAGCAACTTTACTAGTGTGGTATGCTGTATAGCATAAGCGTATAAACAAAAATGCAACACGAATACACTAAACACACAAAACTATGGCACGAGCTAGCTCACATGCTACTCGTGCTATTAGTGTTTGTCGGGGTTTTTATTATTCCGCTCACTAATGTCAACGCGCAGACAGTTGAAAATCCTCAAAGCGGATCAGTTGGTTTAACAGGCACCGTGCCAGGGCCGCCGCCAGATATTCCAGCAGTTATTGATGTACCTTCTCAACAAGAAGTACTTGTCTCCACTCCTACAGCTGTTCGTGGTGAATGTGTACCGGGGACTATTATTCAAATCAGTCGTAACGGTGCCTTTGCTGGGTCAGTGCTTTGTCTGGAAGATGGTACCTTCCAGTTACAAATCGACTTACTGCCAGGATTAAATACCATAATTGCCAGCACCTTTGATGCTCTTAACCAACAGGGGCCAGATTCTGCTCCGGTTATAGTCAACTACCAACCGCAAGATGGTGGTGTTGATGTCGGGCAAAATATCGCTACTATATCGCCGTTTGTCATTACATCTAACTTTGGTGCGCGGGGTGTAAACCCCGGCGACGAAATTACCTGGCCGTTATCAGTAAGCGGCGGTGTTGCCCCGTACGCTATATCAATCGATTGGGGCGACGGAAGCGAGGATACCCTGTTGAGCTTAGATGATAGCGGTGAATTCAATCCAACTCATGTCTATGATCAGTCCGGCACGTATTCTGTAACTGTAAAGGCGACAGATGCAGATGGACGATTGGCTTTTGTGCAGGTTTTAACTATTGTTAACGGCCCTGCAGTAGGTGGCATAACCCAAGAGGCCGACCCGAATGCCAATGTTGTGGTACGTGACCAGTACGTCTTGTGGCCAATCTACGCGCTTGTCGTCTGCGTGTTCGTAGCGTTTGTTATCGGTAGATCCTTCCAGCGCTGGTCAGACAAGCACAAACAACGTCATGGCGGCAACCTAATCGGCAGCCGCGGATTCAAGCAGTCACACGCTTAGAAGTAACTATTATAGTAAGTTGATATCAATCATTTGATCTATATAAATTCAAACTGTGGAAAAGTAAGCATAAAGTCATTGCTTTACCAAAGTGAATATGCTTAAATAATGTCATCCTTATATCCAAATAAAAAACTTATAAAGATATAAACAAAAATCTAAAAAAAGTTTACGGATTGAGGCGGAGTAAAATAAAAAGAGAAAAAGTAGGTATCACATGCAGGGCGCGCATGAGTTATCATTTCGGGGAAAGACTATGAGGTTGGCTATTGCCAGCCAAGTAGTCTTTTTTAGATTTTAGATAATACCTTGGGCGCTCTCATTTGACCTGTCTTTTGTAAAAAGAGGTTAATGAGAACAATTTTCTCATCACTAGCACATGCATTAACTACCTTGGTTAAAGGTAGTGTTTTTGCGTTTTCAGAAACTAAGGCATTCATACACTGCTCAGTAGCAAGCGCCCGCTACCTGGGCAGTGTAGGGGTGCTTTTGGTTGCTCTTTCTGTAATGACTGCTCTCGTAGCACTAGCCCCTCACTCCGCAACTGCCATTAACGAACAATTCACCTTCCAGGGTCGCTTACGCAACTCTGCGCAGGGAATTGTTCCTGATGGCGACTATCACATTCGATTTAGAATCTATTCTGGCGGCGACGGTAATCTTGGCGGCGGCGATGAAACACTGGAATGGACAGAGGCTCACTCTACCGGAAATCTTGTTCGGGTAGAAAATGGTTACTTTACGGTACAACTTGGATCACTAACGTCACTGTCTGGCGTCGACTTCACCGAAGATACTTTGTGGCTGACTGTCGACATTGGTGGCAGTGGTGGTGCTGCCAGCTACGACGGCGAAATGGATCCATTCATGAGATTCTCTGCTAGCCCGTATGCCTTCCAAGCTGATAACGCTGATACGCTAGACAACTTAGATTCAACAGACTTCGTTCAACTGGCTCAAGGCAGCGCACAAACTGACAACACTACGAATAGCAGCATATTTATTAACAAAACTAACACTGGTAATTTACTTCAGCTGCAAAATGGCGGTAGCGATATTCTTACTCTTACGAATGCGGGCGTACTAACGGTTACTGGTAATTCGACGTTTGACGGCGACCTGTCGGTAACTGCAGGCAACCAATTCACCAACGCTGGCAGTAGCTTATTTACGGCGATCACAATTAGCGACGTAAGCGGTGGCGGCGATGTAGAAACGGCTGCAAATTCAGTAGATATTGCCAGTACGCTAAATGTTAATCAGACTACATCTGGTCAAACGCTAACATTGCCAGATCCAACCGTCACAACAGGTGGTCGCGTTGTGTATGTTAACAACGTCGGTACCGAAAGCTTTGCTATGTACGGCGTAACAATAAACAGTCAACGCAGCCAAGCATTTATTTGGAACGGAACTGTGTGGGTTGGCACAAACATTGACGGTGCGGGCAGTGGTGCTACTGCAGTTGGTACCTTAAATGGCGCTTCTAAGAATGCCAATGGTGGCGTTATTTCTGCGAACGAACTATTCCTGCAAACGGCTGATGCAACCTACCCCGGACTCGTCTCAACCGGCACCCAAACCTTTGCTGGGGCGAAGACTTTCGCTGGCAACAACTTTACGCTCCAGAACGGAACGGATTCAACTACGGCTTATCAGTTCTTGGATGCCGATGGCGGCACACCGATCTTAAATGTAGATACAACTAATGAGAGGATAGGGATTGGGACGTCCAGCCCACAGCAATTACTTCATCTTTCTGGCACCGTTCCAGAAATTAGATTTACCGACACCGCAGGAGATGAGTATAGGCTTGGAAACAATAACGGCAAATTTAGAGTCTACAACCAAACCGATACTACAGATGTGCTGGTCATTGATGGCGGCGGAAGCGTCGGTATAGGTACTAACGGCCCAGATAGCCAAGTCGAAATAAATTCAGCTACAGGCAGTAACTTGCGTCTTACTTACAATGACGCAGATGGTTCAGCCGCCAACTACACAGATCTTACAACCGCAAGCGACGGAGATCTTACTATCAACAGCTCAGGTGGCAACGTGGATATACAAGATGCTCTGACTGCAGACAGCCTTACACTCGACACTGGTTCATTGACTATTAGTGGTGTTGTTACGGACATAACTACAGGTACCGACGAGAACCTAACGGTGGTCGCTAATGGTACTGGTGAAATTATCCTTAATGACACAGTTCAGGTAGCAACTCTTGCCGCTGCCGACAACGACTCCGTGGTCTGTAGAAACACATCTAACCAACTCGCGGCTTGTAGTTCTACATTCCTAAGCACTGCCAACTTTAACCTTCAGGGTGCTTACGACGGCGGCAACACCATTGTGGCTGACGATGCTGGTGGAGACATTGACCTTACTGTTAGTGAAGCAACTAACTTTACTGTAGACA